>JAABUO010000088.1_pt1 | contig 254764 bp, 252 predicted proteins | sample 5559291 | NCBI WGS metagenome assembly JAABUO01 (sample SAMN10711878, study PRJNA513372) | rock metagenome | isolation source: Antarctica rocks | place: Antarctica: Victoria Land, Finger Mt sud
TATCTTTGTGGTTGTAAGCCAGAAATGGAGTGCAATCCACGAGGGAGCGCAATCCCTGCGAGGGCAGAGGGCACCTGAGACTAGCAGATCCTTGTTCCTCAATCGAGTTCGGCTCAATAGTTTTGCCGGTACGAGTCTTTTGCCCGCGGTGTTCTGGCAGCGTAAAGCGGCTTCAAAGGCTCCCGGATTTGGACGTTCAAACACCTAAAAGTAAATACTGAGTGTAAATGATTGAATTTAATTATTCTTTAAAAACATAAAAATAATTAAATCATGTAAAAATTTAAAGATAAATAGTTAAAACTTTATTAAATCATTGTTAAAGTTGAAATCTTTTATCATTTTTATTTATTAATAAACATGAAGCAGTTGCATTCAATGTTCAACTCAAAGCTATTATAATTTTATTTCAAAGACTCATTGTTAAAACAGCATTTAAAATCTTTTAAATCATTGATAATTAAAAATGATGATCATTGAAAGATAAATAACATTTTAAACTTTAAACATTATTAAAATTAAATATAATACAAGATTAAATGAATGAAATTAAATCGAGATAACAAATGATACTATGTCGATAAAGAAGAATTCAAAAGCTTGAAAGAAGTTTTAGTTGAATTTCATAAATTTTATTCATGTGAACATGAATTTTTGAAGAGAAAAATAATCTTTTTTTTTTGATTCTTACTCAATTCAACACTCATTATGAGTCTATGTGAAATTCTATATAATGTAGCGAGCGCTGCGCTAGCGTAACGTTCTTTTTGTATCTACTATCGCTTTTCTTTGCGCTCTATACTATAACTGTTCTCAATGTGAGAACTTTATGAGCTTGTTTCTTTTCTACTTCTTCTCTCTTTCATTTGATTCTTTAATAACATCACAGTCTAAAATTGATTCAGTATGCTTGTCGAGAATATCATTTGAATGATCACTGTCATCATGCTCATGATTTCTAGAAGCTTTCTCAAGTTCATGATGTTCTCTTTGCATTGCATCATCTTTCATTCTATCTTTCATTTAAAACATGTTAATAGAATGTGCTTGATCGACATTCAATCTTTGTTGCACTCGCATGTCGTTGTAGCAACATTGAATACTCATCTCTCATGTAGAAATTGATTGAAGTCAATTTTTCTCATGCGTAGTTGCGTCAATAGTGCACTGTAAGACTTTGCATAACTTCTGTATAAATGCAGATGCTGATGAGTCATTTCTGATGTCAGATATCAAAAATGAACTGCGTTGAATCTTTTTCTTTAAACTATTCTTCATGTCTGTCTGATCTGTTTCTGTATGAGTGTCAATCGCGTCATCATCTCAGTGCGTTGATGCTTGATCAGCAATAGAGACAACTCATGTGCATCGTCAGTCATCTTGTCTGCTGCTTCATTTTCGAGCACTTCTGCGTGTTCTGTCACTCAATGTAACTTCAGCATGACTTCTTGAGATTGAATGTTCTCATGTGCAGTCTGAATTCATTGCAGACGTGTCTGATCTTTTGTTGATGTCATGACTTTCACTGTTTTCAAAAAGATCTGACTGTCACTGTATATCTTGTATATCTTTTCATGACACTCTTGATTCGCTGTCGTTACGTCTGCGAGATCTTTTGCTCTTGCGACAAAATAATTTTTTAAATGTGTTAAAATTGAATAAAATCAAAGCTTTAATTTTAATTAATTTACAGTGAACATTAGTGAATTTACTGCATATTAATTAAAACTAGTCAAGATTTAGTCAAGATCTGATTTAAATCTGACTCAGATTTAACTCAAATATCACTCAGCATCTTTTCTCTTTTCTAGCATTTTCTAATCAGTTTCTATTGTCTTTTAGATAAACACACTTCTTTGTGTTACAGATAGTTAATAGATGTTTATGATAAACACATTTCTTTGTATTAACAAAACATCTTTTGAATCAACATATTTCTTATGTTTCAACATGTTCTCTTTGAGACTAGCGTCGAATCTGAGTAACTACTATATAGAGCGTGTTCTTCTTTTCTTTTTACCTTCTTTCTTCTGTATTTTTAAAGTCTTAGTCATAGCTATCTCTATCGATCAAACATACTAGTCACGCACACTCTCTGATTAGTTTCTAGACACGGTCTCAACAGTTCTGACAGTAAGCTAGAAGTTATTTAGCTCAAAGAGGCTTAGTCATCATCGCTTACTCGAAAAGATGTAGCGCATCTAGTCTTGAAGAAACTGAGTTTCATTTACTACGTTTGAGGTTCTGAGACAAGTATTCTAACAGGTAAAGTGATCGTATACCTGGTATGACAGAATTAATGACGGTTTAAGGGATAAGTCATTCAATATTGTGGCGCAAGATATCATCATCATGACTCTGTGCTTCTTTTGTCTGTCCTTACCACCCAATCTGTTCAGCTACAAGAGCAACGATCAATGTACCATTGACCACCATTCTTCATATCTTTCATTGCAAGAATCAGGCAAAGAAGGATGCGAACTCTGCAATCTTCTGCTCCACGCAATTCAAAAACGGTCCGAAGATCCAAATTACGAAGGGCACATTCCATCTTGGTCAACCACTGAGGCGATAACTGTTCGAAGCACTAAATTCATCTCTCAAGTGATCTCGATTGGGCACAAGGAAGTGGGAGCTTTCAGAGGCCGGCTGGTGCCGCCAGAATGGAGTGAGGGCTACCCAGAGGTCTTCAAGGCAGGTCAGAATTGTATTGACATCGAGCGCTGAAAGCAGACGTATATACTGTCGACCCGAAGGTAGGGAACGATGCAGATGTTCGACTGTGCAAGCAGTGGCTACAAATCTGTCTTCGAGAGCATAAGGACTGCAATGGAATGCATTCTGGTGGGTTTGTTCCAACGAGACTTGTCGATGTCGGTTCTCCAAACAGCCCAGAGGTTCGCCTTCGACATACCGTAGGACTTGACCTGAAAGATCCTCGATACCTCGCGCTAAGTCATTGCTGGGGCCTGACCATGCCTCCGTCGGCCACAACAACATCAGCCACGTTGCCGGAACGTCTTCGCTCAATCCCGTTAGCTAACCTGACAAGGACATTCCTAGATTGTATCACCATAGCTCGAAACCTCGACATCCAATACATCTGGATCGACTCCCTCTGCATCCTTCAAGACAGCCGCTCTGACTGGGAGCAGGAGGCCGCACAAATGGCCTCAGTCTACTCAAACGCCTACTGCACCATCTCAGCCTCCGGCTCCTCAGACGGCAACGGTGGATGTCACGTGGATGAAAACTCTCGTGCATACGGCCCTGTTACCCTCTCATGGGATAACATGGACCAAAAAATTCGCACCTTCTCCCTCTTCGGCGAATCGATCCTCAACGTCCTCATCAACGACCCCCTCACCCAACGAGCGTGGACCCTTCAGGAGCGCGAGCTCTCCCCTCGCGTCTTACACTACTCCCACGACGCCGTGCGCTGGGAATGTCGTTCTTTAAAGGCTAGCAGCACGTTTCCTTGGGAAGATAGCTCCGCGTTCATCGGCGCTCTCAGGGCCTTTGATGTGGGACAGATTGCTGGGGTGACGGCGTATCAGCTGGATCAGGAGCAGCGAGAGAAAAACGAGACAGCTTGGTTCGATACAGTGTTCAAATACTCTGGCCGCGCACTCACAAAGCATTCGGACCGCCTCCCTGCTATCTCGGGTATTGCGCGAGCCGTGCAGATTGTTACCGACGATACCTACCTTGCTGGGCTCTGGCGCTCTAATCTCTTGCACTGTCTCCTTTGGACTAGCGCGTGGTACGATTCGAAAGGATTGATTTCGCACACTCGACCTGAATCTTTTCTTGCGCCGAGTTGGAGCTGGGCTAGTGTAGCGGGGCAGGTCAAATATGAAACTTGGATATTCGATGCGTTGCATCCGGCGCCCGATACGCGGCTGCTGCCTACAATTTTGGAAGCTAGTACCACACCTGTGGGCTTCGATGCTTTTGGGCAATGCAAAGGTGGAGCTATCCGCTTGAAAGGCAGGCTAAAACCAGCCATGACGCTTGGGGAGGGTTTCGCGAGGCAGAATCGTGAGGGGCTTTATAACCTTGCCGCCGACGTTAACACTCCTGTTAAAGTAGGGGATATCCGCTGGGACGTCCCCTCGGAAGCCCCGGCTGGACGTATCCAAGGTCTTATCTGCCTCTGCGCGGCGATACGGAAGGAGAAACATGGCGACACGGTGGGACTAGCCATTGTCCCGGTCGCTGGCGAAGGATCGCCAGAATTCAGACGAGTGGGCCTTGTTTCCATGTTGCTGGTGTCTTGGTGGGAGAAGAGCGTGGAGCTCGAAGTGACCATCGTGTAAGCTTTGGCGCTTGTGTCATGTCATGCCCACTGCTGTAGATTGGAGCAACTCTTACTTTATGGCTTGGACTGATAATTCTTGGAAGATCCGAAGATTTGCTGCACTGTCGATTTCAATATCATTCTCGATGATGGAAACGCCTCTTGTCCGGTAATCATATGCGTTCACTCCACCATAGGTGCGAGAGTGGAATCGTTTCTCTCGCTTTCTTTGTCGTCAATGCTTCCAACATTTAGACTCAGTGCTTCGTCTTAGTTTTCGCGGAGAACTTCATTCGACCCCCTGCACTTACTTTTTTCGGAAATCCTCACAAACATGCAATTTTGGCTTTAACGGCCACTTTTATTCCTTACTGGTAAGTCGTTTTTTCAATTTGAAGTAGGTCTTGAGAGCAGAGCCGAGACGTGATACTCGAAAGTCATGGTTCAAGAAATTCTCAAGCTTCAAATTCACTTACTATTCAGACTTTTACAAATGAGAAACCTTGTTATCTACATAAGATTCGGTCACATGTCGAAGAGGAAACTTGGAAATTTCAAAGGGTCAAAAAGCTCGAGATACTCACTAATATCTCATTTCCTTGGCACGGTATCGGTAAGTAGTAGTATATCAATTCCCAAAATCTTCTTACTTTCATTCAGCACTCATTCTCGCATATCTTGAAAAATCGTTAATTCTCTTCAACATGAAAGTCTCAGAAATACCTTTAAAATGCGTCGTTTTCACTCGTAGCTAGATCGATAAAACAAGATACATTTTTAAAGAATTTCAAAAACACAAGAAAATAATCAAACGACCTTGATTCAATAAGAGAATCTAGATACAAAGTTGAAGACTCTCATTAAGTTGAGAATAAGATAGTCATGAGAGCATAGGCTGACGGCAGAAAGATGAGAAGATAAATGAGTAGATGAGTGAGTAAATGAATGAGTGAATGTGAAGTTGTTAGATGATAGAAAGAAGTATGATTACAAGATTAATATATTTCTATGTTTTGATGAAGAAATCAATATGATCAATTAAAACATGAACATTGAGATTCACCATGATGTATTGCACTTTTGATGAGGTCACTTCTACTTCGCGAACTGTGCGTTGATCAATTGTGCGTTGGATCCGTGCAGTTTGGGGGCATCTCGCTGCTACCCTTCCCGACAAAGCATTCATTCCCCCAATTGCTGACCCAGATTCACAAAAGGCCAGTGGTTGCAGTAAGTCCTGCGGTTTCGGAATTCACTGCCGCCGTCTCATTCAGCAATGTAGTATTTCCAGCCCCTACACCATTCACCGCATCCCCAACCACCTCATCAATGTGGCTCCCCGTCGCATAGAACATAACCCCAATGCTCTCAGCCCCTGGTTGCCCTACAGCCGTCCACCCTGCCTGGGCGACCGTTGGATGCAATATACAGTGCGTCAAAATTCTCACAGCACCAAGAACGACATCTTCCCATTGAGAAATATCCCAAGTCCTGAACGTCGACCCCGGTGTCTCTCCTGGCAGCGTCCCGGCGGGAATGGTTTTCAGCATGGTCACGGCGACGGTGCAGCGATTGTGGACAAATTTCCGCGGTGTGAATATTCTCGGACCATGAGGGAAAAAGGGACTGGTACCACGTTGGAGGAATTGAACCGGCTGATGTGGGTCCAGAGAGTTGACGGCGTCGAGGAACTTGTTCATGGCTTCACTGCACTCGAAGATAGTGAAGTGGTGGTAGAGCCAGTCGGGTGAGGGAGTGCAATGGTAAGGGACAACATTCGCAGGTACTGCTAATGAAGGTGGGAGAGCAATGGCGAGGGCGTTGAAGGGTAGGATGGTGAGAGAAATGAGAGTGTTGATGAAGACGAGTGAAGATAATGGGTGATATTTTGCCATTTCTTTCGCTCGCTGATACTGTTTTCCTTCGTGCTTTTTTCCCCATGAATTTAAGGGTATGAGGCAGCCTTTTGAATTCTTTTGGTTTTTTATAAATAGCAAACGTAGCAAGCATGCGGGACTTACTTTCTTGTTCTGCGGCTCTTGAAATGGTGCCGAAAGATACGGGATATTCGCGTCATCACGAATCGAATGAAAGGCCATCATGAGACGCTCGAGTGACGCGGGCGTAAGAGGCAAGACTTTCCGCTGTGAAGGCGGTAATCAAGATCGACACTGCGAAAAGTCTTATCTTCTTGCGATTTGCGACAGATACTGGCGAGATACTGGCGAGATTTTAAATGCACGATTCAAGTTTTCTGTTTGATGCGGATGATTATCTTAAGCGCTCGCGTACTAAGGATCAGGCATTACTATGCGTCGCCCTTTGTGTGTAATTAAGAAGAACCAAGTTCAAGACAGTTCTAGTCTCGTCTTTCGAATCTTCTGATTCATTATTACTCTTCCTTTAAGGTGAATGAGACGATCGAATCTCAATTTCCGCACGAAGAGTCAGTCTTCTGGGGGTGGCGCTTAGTTCTGGCAAGGAGATAGAAAAAGAATTCATGAAGGAGAGCACAGATAAAAATTTTGATTTGGTTCTAATGTTTCTATGAGGTTTCATACCAGATGAAGAACGAGCGGGCTAATACGTTATGACCTACATCCTCGTGATTCTGAGGGAGCGCTGCGCTACCACTTCAGAAATCACATTAAAAAGCTTCATACCGTGCAGTCAAGAGCGTTCCGGAGTGCAATGTCCACATCGGTGAAATACTGATAGTGAGACTAATAGAGAGACTGGCAGAAAGACTGGCAGAAAGACTGGCTCTAAGAAGCTTGATAAAGCGCCATGGTAGCATTTTAATAGTGGGTAGAAAGTTTTGCCTCATATTGATCCCACACATGTCTGCTTCGGCTCATCCTCTATCCTGTCAACAGTCTATTTGACACATGAGTTTTCTTGGTTAGAACCCAACGCATCCCCATACCTGGGTATGGTGACGCCGGTCAAAAATGCATCCAAACAACCCGTTTGTGCCTCCTTTTTAACAGTGTACAAGTAGCAAAAAAATGGGTTAAGACTAATGTTCTATGTCATTTAGATGGATTTGGTTTAGGCCCGTTCTGTGACCTAGAATCTGTTTGAAGTGGTTTTTTTTTTCGAGTCTTTAAGGGTAGAACCGCTACTCTTCGAAATCATTGGGCCTCTTTCCCAAGAAACCACGCACTGGTCGTTACGTTGCGCTTGCGCTCGTGTACGCCAGCCCCCAGGGATTAGCACTGGCTCATCATCCTCTCCTGGATCCTGATAAAGTGTATACGATATTGGGGTTTCTGGCAGATATTCGGGCCAGTCCAGAGGTTTTGTAGCTTCCATGTGATTCTTGAGTTGGCGGGCTGTGCGGCGTACAGAGGCCCACTCTTCCAGAAATTCCCTGTACCGTAAGATGCCATATTCCTCTTCTTCGATGGGAATCTTGAGGTTCCACTTGGTCAATTTCTCCACCTTACCGACATCCTGTTCAGGGAAAGGAACATCACGGTACTGTTCGTCCGGTGAGTTCCTCATAGACAGTGGAAATCACACCATCCACATCGTTGCATCCACCATCTTGTTTCTTACTCCCTATCTTAGCTGCCCGGTCGAAATCGAGGATTTTCAGCGTCTCGGTTCTTGGGTCGATGAGTACAATTCTAGGAGCAATGTCCTGGAGTACGATGCCACCTTAGGTTAGTCGACGGCCTGTGTCAAATCTTTTCAACCAAGTAAAGTAAAACGTATAAGTAGTGTTGTCTCGCAGGCTTCCACCTGAGATAAACACAGTAGTAAAGCCAACGAGTCGAGGCTCGACATCATCAATGATGGCTCTATGAAAAGGCACAAAAGATGAATGTCCTTTCATCGCCTTCATGATATGCATCTCATCCCATATGTCCCGGGTACGCTGGTACAATATGGTGTATTTGAAGGTATACAGCTCTTTAGCATCATGCGCTGTTATACTGTAGGTCGTACGAGATCGACACAGACATGAAGTCGGTCAATCTCAGTAAGCTGTGATCTTGAAGCACTTCGCCATTGCTTTCCCGGCCACTCTCTTCAACCGGATAGCGTGGGTAGTGCACAACGTCAGTAGGATCTTTGGGCGAGACTCTTATTAGTGCGCCGTCATCACAAACGTTCAGCGCATATATTTCCGGCCCAAGATCGTCAACATATCTTGCGAGTATCCCGATTGCATCTGATCCTTCAGAAACGGCCCTGATTGAGCCAGTAACAGAAAACCATCGTCGTAATTCAAAATCAATGATGTTCCAAGTATATGGCCTCCTGGGAAAAGCTCGCCGCTAGGGCTGTAGAAACGGTATTGCGGATCAATCATAGATCGTAGCCGGGAAAACCCGATGGATGCTGTACAATGTTGCCTGTTGGTACCTTGGGCTCGCCCTGAATATCTAAAACTTCGTCCTAATCTAAGCTTTGAATGGAAGACCGCTGCCTCCCCAATGGTCCGTCTGTTGGGCAGTGTAGCGCGCGCGCTTCCCAAACCGCAAGCTAGAGAAGCCCTGATTACAGGCCATCCACTCATGTCGCAAGCTGCACGAAAAAGTGGTCCAATAAGTACTTCATACTCGTAGTGCAAATACCGTTGTAGGTTTTCAGCCTTCGCCGGTCAAAGAACATCCCATGGGTCCAACGGCTCAGCCTTATCACAGCCTTGCGCCATGTAATCGCGTCTGCATATCCACTCGGTCCATGCCAAACGTCGCGATACCAATGTCAAACATTGGGCCATCGTCGTGCACCTGAGTCTAATACACACTTTAGCAAATGTGATAGGCCGCCAGCCTTGAACCTTTAGCTCATCAAGACATTGTGGTCACATCGTTCGGTTTTGAGACATTCGAGCGCTTACTTTTACAGGTCGTTGATTGTTAGGAGTATTGATTGCTAGATGGACATATTCTGGTTAGAAAAAGAACATGCCACCTTCAAATAACTTTCAATGGGCAACCATTGGAGTAAGTATCAATCTACCACCCTCTCATCGCCTTTGACGCTTCACAAAGTCCAATCCCGTTATCTCGCTTTCCTCCGAGTCATACTTCTGATATTTTACTGATAATGGCAACCATCATTGCCCCAAATCGCATCACAGTAGCTGTCTTCAACAACCTTGTCGTCAACCCTGTATCAAATTGCCCATGCGGTCACTATCATTTCTACGGCCAATATGGTCATCTTTTCCAGGATTATCCATACAGATGTGGCAATACCACCACTCGCTCTATGCATAGCGGGTTCTGCCGCATCCCAACGCTCATCATTATTATGCAGAGTTATACCGTGAACAAGAATTGCAAGAATTGCTAGCACAGCCCTGTTTTCGTTACGTGAGAGGGACTGCATTTTGGTGTTGTGTATTGGTGTTCCCTTCCCATTGGGTTGACGTTTGCTAGGTTCGGCCGCACGTGTGCCATGCCGGAAAAGACACCGCGCCTTTCTTTGAGGGTCCTAGTCTGAAAGTGTTTGGCACAGGATTGAGTGTTGTTCAAAATAGTAGCTGGGAGAATACAGAAGTGCCGTGTCGATAGATGGTGTGTATTTGTGTCTGAATGTTTCTTATCGTACCAGTCATTTCACCGTTGTTTAGATTGTAACGAAGTGTCAGCCTCGCTTCTTTTATGCTTGGATTCATATTGTCTTCAGGATTAGCATCTGCTAGATACAGGCTATAACAGTCTACCTTGAGGTTGCGGATCCTAGTCTTAGTCAGTGTTCAGCCGAACCTTCCTCGAAAGAGGTAGCAGACAATGTCCAATCTTTAGCTGAAAATATCGCAAATGTGAGACGTCGGAAACACAGAGTGTTTCAATCGGCACCGCTGATTCAATAACACGGTTAAGGCAATTACGCCTAGGTTTACTAAAAGTAACTACGGTTTCTCGTTGCTATATCTGCCTAAGGTCAAGAAGTATGCTCCACGTCTCTTGCGAAGAGCGTAACAGTAGTACCGACAAGATGATGGCTAGCGAGCACCGTTGCGAAATGCCACATTTCTTCTAGTGATAGCGGTTTTGGTATGCATTCAGTCGTATGAAGTTGTGGCCCAAGCAGAATTTAATGCGTCTTTGGCAGTCAGGCCTCGCCTCTTACTGCATGTTTAATCAATAACCTCTCTCGCAAGCTCATGCCGTCCAAGTCCAGCTAGGGTTTTAAACAGCATGCAGTCATTACCGATCAAACCGAGGGCCCTTCTTAGCGGAATGATTGTAGTGGCGCCATTCAGGCCCGGGCGAAGAGAGTAGACCCAACTGAAGTAGCTGTGTTACCAAAACCTTTCCATGACACATCAGAGCTGATCTTGATAAGAGTCAAACCAGTCATCTTCCGAGGTGGCAAAACCAGCATTCTCGGGACTAGTCACACTGCGAGACGATCCCAAGCTTCAGAGTAAGGAAACCTTTCACAGTCTTTGATATTTGAATTCAATATCGTCCTATCTCTACAAGCGTTGCAAGGCTGGCCTCAAATCGAGAGACAGCTGTCAAAAATATCTGAGTCTTCTTTTCCATGACAGAGCCTTTTCAGGTCCCGGCTCTTGGGTCATTCTGCGCGTCCAGGTTACCAGAGCGACGTGCTACCGCTTCGGGACTCGTAATAGAATGCTCAGTGCGTTGGAGTCAGGAGCGTCCCGGGGTTCTTCGTGCTGAGTGGAAGGTCCACATCGGGCTGGAGCCTTTGACACCTCAATCCACATCTTTGGGTTCGTGGATATAACTCACCGGTTGGCGGTTGGTCACGCTTACTCCGTAGCGGTTGCGGCACGCTAAACAACCCTACGTCATGTCAACGCCCAAAATCTATCTCTTTTTGAACCTCCTACTAAGGTACTGCTTTTTCGCTACAAAGTCGCTGCTGAACCGAATGCAGGGAACTGTGTCCGAAACCACACCGTTGCTTGGCCGCGAGCAAGCGCCGACGATGATGCAAATGCGAAAGCACCTGTCATCGTCAATCAGCCTCAAGCATGCTGATCTGCCACTATTGGTTTGTTGCTACGTAACGGGACTGATCGATGCTGGTGCCTTTAATGCCTGGGGCATCTTCATGGGCATGCAGACAGGCTAGTACGCCCACTGATCTTGAAATGCTCCAAAGTACTGACTCAAGCTTACAGGAAACACCATATTCCTCGCCCTTGGGGCTTCCCACCTTCCCGTTGGGAGTAACCGTCTGCAATGGCTGCGCTGCCTCATCGCCATAGTGTCGTTCATGCTGGGGTCTTTCTTTGCCGGACGAGCATATCGCGCCTTTGGCGCAACACGTCGTGCGAGCCTGTCAGGGTCATTCCTGCTGCAGGGCTGCTTCGTCTTTATCGCTGCTATCCTCGTTACCACCGACACAATCCCCGAGAGCGACTCGAATAGCAACCTCATCCTCATTGCAATACCATCCCTTGCATCCCAGTTCGGTGCTCAGGTCGCAACAAGTAGGGCGCTTGGATACAACGAGATCCCAACAACGGTGCTCACAAGCGTCTATAACGATTTCGCAAGCGACCCTAGACTGTGGAAGTGGAACAATCCGAAAAGAAATCGAAGGGCAATGGCTGCTATCCTAGTTCTCTTCGGTGGGATTTGTGGTGGGTGGTTATCCAGGATCCTTAACGGGTATCAAATTGTTCTATGGATTGGAGGAGCTATCAAAATTATACTGGGAATCTTATGGTTGACATTTGACGTAGATTCTGAAGGCTGAAATCCTGTGGGGGTTTAACGTGATGGACGTACAACCTGCGCCTTCGACTGCTATTGCTTTCAACCCAACCGTCACCTAACCTAGGGGCGAACCCCCTCGTCCTACATTGAGACTTCACTAGCAGCAGTCACAGTTAGTGGCCTGGTCCTTGAGCGTTGGCAGCTGCGCCTTTACCGGTTTTGGGCAAGATTGGCAATCTTGAGTCTCTCGAGTTTAACGTACATCTCTAGTGAAGAAAGCCTTCACCCTTGACAGATATATGGAAGGCGCATGTCCTGTACCCTTGTTTGGCGGAAGCTTCCAGACAGCTGACTTCCTCGGCTTTGTGTCTGCCACACTTTGCACTGACTCGCCAAACCTGTTCTATTTCATCGGACCTTTTGTCTGCAATCATTCGCTGAGCTGTCAGAGTTTGAATGGCCATGAGCAAGCTGAGCCACCACTGGCGGGCTGTTTGCCATTACAGATAGGGCACAGCCCGACTGCTCCGTGTGGCTTTCGCTCTATATCAAGGCATAGAGGCGATGCATTAATTAATCTCGAATGATGACAGTGACAGTGGATGTAATAAGTTCACACATGTCTATGTGTTTTTGGTCTCTGGGTAATTCAATCTATGGCAGAATCTGTAATGATTGTACAATGCATAAAGCGGGTAAGTCAGCTGATAATCAGCCAACGGCAAATGGGCTGCTGTTCGTTGATGCAACAGCAACCGAACAGTATCTAGCGACTTGCAGTATCCTCGTCGAAAACCCGATTTCCAACGCGCAATGCTTCTGGACTCCCCAAGCATTTGTGTGCCTTTTCTCCCATAAAGAATTCTCTAACAACACATTAAGGAGTAATGGCCGGCTCTATCACTTTGCAACCCAGCGCAACACGAGGACTTTGGAAACGCCCTGCCAATTGTGCCCATTCCTAGACAGACCTGCGGCTAGAATTTCCAAGGTCTGATACCAGCCTTGCTACCTCGCGCTTGCACATATTTTAGACTCACCTGCCAGGAGAAGCCTAACAGCATAAGGATCTCAGCTTGGAGGTTTCTTCGGCTCTCGTATGATTCAACCCGATGCAGTGCTATGAAGCAAGTTAGAGCAGATGTAGGCGCGCAAGCTATAGTATCTTCACAAATATCCGTCGCTCGCAAGTGGCAAGAGCGGTTCGGTGCTACGAAACTGTTCGCACATCGTATACGGATCGCGATCCCATAGCCAATTATTTCTATGAAGATTTGTTGCCCTGTCATCCTAATCTGATAAGCTCAATGCGCTTTGATCTTCGCCATACTTGGTGTCTCACCCAGTATACCGCATTGTGAGAGTACTTTGATATCTCCCATCTTTCTTTCCTACATCCATGGGCTTCGACACGACGCTCCGCCCCTTCAAGATCATAAGCATCAATGAAAGTAACCCATACTCAGAACCACGATTATGAAATCGACCCAGTATTGGCTTCCCAGATTATCCTAGCTGACATTGTCTATAACGTTTTCATTGTCTCACTACGATATACCTTTCCCATTCCAGGTGCACCTTACCAGCGAGTCTTAGCCCGCCCGATGCGTCCCCTTGTTGATGTTGTAGTCCTGATGTATGTTAGAACTTGGCTGAGAGTGAAGTCAATCGCCACGTCGGTAAGGTTTACGGGAGAACATTTGGTGAAAAGGACTTTAATGTCACACATGATCTTGGTTAATTTAAGGTTTATCAACGGTCTGCCAGGTTATACGACTTAGAATGCTTTGCGGGCAGTCTTGAGAGAAACAAGAGCTTTCACATCTGAGCAGAGTTGTAATAGGAGGAATTCCCATATCGACAGTCAGCACAGGACGTATATTGCGCACGATCGATATCGTGAGATAAAAGCGCCGTCTCAGCTGCCTAATATGAGAGATACTCGAGATGCCTCGACTTGACGACATGGTTGTTCATTAGGGGGAAGACAGAGAAGCAGCAGAAGATGTAAAACAACTCTTCGCGGGAAATTGGTCCTTAAAGCGGGAGCTCTGTATTGGTGGTTGATTTTCCGTGCTTTACGTACGGGCAGAAACATGGAAAATCTGCCGTCTCTCAAATTGTGGGTTCGGGACGTACTATGTGAAGTTTTATCGGAAACCGAAGAAGCTCTGGGAAGTAGTCTCTTAGTCCCTGTTTTAATCTCAAGCTACGTCGGATTAAAGAACGTTTTACCTGCTTTTACACTAGGTTCAAAGCATTTACCATGCCACCTTGCTATTATAACGCCATGCGGACCTTTAATTTGTCCCCTTTAACAATCTCATCCTTCTTCTTCATCAACTCGGGCATGTCCCAAGTACAGCTAATGTATCTCCCAGCCAGCCAATCTCGCCTTTCGTTAGTCAGAAACACAATTGTATCGGCTGGCAGCTCCGGTGTATCTTGGAACTCTAATCAACATTTAGCTAGATTCCATGTGAACCTAAGAGAACCACTCTCGGAGAGCCCGAGAGCCAGGACCTACTGTCTTTCAACTCTTCCGGGAGGCCGCCAAAACTATCGAAAATCTCCGTAATGATAGCTCCAGGATGTACGGCATACGCCAGCACCCCCTTATCGCCATACTCGGCATTGATAAATTCCGTAAATCTCAGAACCGCCAATTTCCCCGGCTGATAGGCACTAAGCCCGGGCATAACGGCGTGGGCTCCAACGCTGGTCGTATTGACAATGTGCTTGTAGTCTCCCTTGAGAAGCAAAGGCAGAAAGGCGCGAGTCACGAGGTAAGGTCCGCGAACGTTGACGGTCCAAGTGTTCCACCAGAGTTCGGGATCGCTGTCGCCAATGGGAGTGGGTGGCTCAATTACACCAGCGTTATTAATTAGGATATCTAGCTTGCGAAATTCCTTCTCCACTTTAGCAGCGGCGTCATCTACACTCTTCTTACTCGTTACGTCCAGAGATATCAGTAGAACCCGAGGAGGTTCCCTGTCCGCTGAAGCCGCAGCATCTTGAATGGCTTGTTCAAGAGATTGAAGATTGGAGCGAGCACCAACAGCAATAAAGGATGCGCCTGCTTTCGCAAATGACACGGTGATGGCTTTGCCGATGCCTTTAGAAGCACCGGTGATGAAAACGCTTTTACCGGTAAGGTCGGCTTTCTTCGAGTCGATGGCTTCGTAAGAATCTTTATGCAATGGCTCTGCAAAGTAGTGGCCTTGTACTGTATTTAGTTGTCGCCATTGAGCAAAATCACCAGCGAGAACCTACCAGGTATGATGAAAGATTTATTCTGGTCTTCGGTGGACGACATAACTGCAAGGTGTTGCTAATAGTAAAATAGAGAATAAATGTTTCCCACGCTTCAAAGACTTCGACGTCTGACGTCTGATTATATATAAGGTCGAAAAGACTTACCTATCCACTATACACATTTCGGACTTAGGGCTTAGGTTCCCGTGCACACTAACCACAATCACTATCTAAGCGTAACCGAGAACAGTTAGCGTTAGCGGAAACCCAGTCGCAGCCAGTGTGCGGCAGGAAGCCCGTAAATACGAGGATATAAAGTCCGGCCGAGAGAGCGTCGGATCCATTCGGGACAGGCACCCACCTGGTCTATCCACGGACGTTTGGCGCGGAATACTACTCTTTCGCTATTGTAATTTGGCGAGGGTCGGCTTGCCTCGTTGCCGTGTGCACATCAAATATCACATTAATGGTGTTCATGAAGACTCATTACCGCCCCTATTCCGCTTGACATCTAACGTATCCGAGGGATCCACGAAACGATTCAGTGTGCCATGTTGGGGTCGCGGGAGAAAACCAGATATCTCTTGCTTCCTTCTACGGACTTTTGAAAATTCTTCGGAACAGAACCGAATTAACTCTCGAAACAGCACCGACTCAAGGGAATTCGCCCATGCACCTTCGGAGTATCAGTACGAGAATCTGCGAACACGCGCCTGCCATGAAACGCATTAAAAGAAAAAGCGTTGCCCTTCTCAGATAGTCTCATTGTTATCAAGAGCTCCGACTTCTCCACGCCGTAGCCATGTGCCCAATTAATACGTACAGAAACAGAGGTATGGACTAAGGGGCAAAGTACTCAGGCCGAGATGATGGCTTTATCGCTTTCCCCCGTAGTATGCGAATTTCGAGATATAAGCGGCGTCATAATTGCGTCTGGTTTTGCATGTTGAGAATACCTGCGGTTCAGAAAAATGCAATTCACAGCGTTTATTTCAGGAAGCAACACTCAAAGCCAACATGGTTCATTGGAAGAGTGACTTATTCACGCTACAGGATCCATCAAGGATTGGAGTTGTTCTATTACCAAATGACCCTGACTAAGATACAAGATTGGCACGAGTGAGTTGGCAATTCTGACTGGATTGTACAAGGCTGAGTGTAGACGATCGCTTCACAATCAATTCAGCATGATTGTTTTCTCTACTTGCACAGCTGTCTATTTTCTAGCATAGTCACATTCGGGGTCGAGTTCCGACTCATTTACACGCATCCTATCTCTGTATGACGAATCATGAATGATAATCATCCTTACTCTACACAACCATGATCTTTGCAGATTTCTTTATCAGAATAATCTCTGCGTTTGAGAAACGATGAACGGTCAATGAACCAAGGGCACATTGTTGTGTGCAATGGATAAAGGACAAAGAATGACCATCAACGGCCAGAGTCAAGAACAATGCTCCTAGCGTCAATGGGTCTTGAAAGGGAAGACATTCACTTGCTTCAACAGTGAATCCCTCGAAACACTCATTATTCTTCCATCCGTATACAGAGCTGTGCTACCAAATCATACATATCGCAATCTCTCGAATTCTCTTGCCCCTCACAATTCTTCCACACCTTGGACAACCTAAAGCGAATTTCAAACAGTGCAAGCTATACCTCAGCGCTTCTGCTTCCCACCATGAAAGCTTTTGCACCCGTCTTCCCCCTTGTCCTGCTCTTGACAACCATTTCAACAAGTTCACCAGTCTCAATATCTTCAATGCCACCATCTCCTACATCCTCCTTACTCTCTCAACCCATCTACAATACAACCAAACCTGCGCGACCAAACATCCGCTCCCTGCCAGACAACAGCACTGTCTCGCCTTTCTTCGACCCGGAGGACAAACGAGGGGGTGGCGGATCGAGTGGAGGGGGAGGGGGAGGCCATGGCAGCGGCTCTGGAGGAGCTTCTAAAGGCGGAGGAAGCAGCGGAGGCTCGGGTCCACCGTCAGGGGGAGGCACGGTTGTGGGATCACATCCTGTTGGTGCTGGTGCGCCAGCTGCGGCTGTTGGTGGAAAGAGTGTGATATGCAGTGCTGCTATAGTAGGGTTGGGTGCAATTTGGATGGGGATGATGGTTTAAGTCTAATACTCGCAGCAGATGTCCTTTAGGTATGCAGATGTTCAACGTGCGATTTCGTTCAATGCGTATAGCAGAATATATCTCTTTACTTACTTGACTTGTGCACTTAGCAGTGGTTTTTGTTAGATCTTGGTGTAGATGCTGCATAAGCTTTGAAGTACAATTTTCCGTGATATGGTATTCGATCTGTTCCGAACGCCTTTAGGAATCAAAAATTTTTGATAAGGTAGCAAGATCAATATTCAAAGACGGTCAAACATAACATCGTTCACATAAGATGTGCAGGACTTACGCATGTGGTTTCAATTCGGGGCTCGTCATTGTAGACAATCCAAAACCAGTGCCGAAGGACGTTGTTGATCTATCGCATGCTTGAACCTTCAAAATGACTGTTGCATCTAAGACCAGCGTTAGAACAGTCCGCATAGTAAGCCCACGATCTCGCTCCCTTGCATGGGTGGAGCGAAACCCAAGTGAACTTGGCATGAACATTTAGCTACGTTCTAATATGTTCGTGTAGATGTATTCATCAATGAATCGTCTTACTGAAACTACTAAAAGTATCGCAAGTAGTCTTCCAAAACGAATTCCAAGTGTTTACCTATAAGTTGGAGGAGAGGTTGAAAGGTACGTTCATTATGACTACTAAGTAGCCAGCGCTTCTAACAGTACCTGGCAAATCAACCATCAACGTGTCTTTCAAGATCGGGCCTTAATAACTACCAAGAGTATCCGTCGTTCGCTGGCAGAAGTAAGAGGCCATGAAGCTTCTAGTCTGGCTCAAGCTTACGGGAATATCGATGTAGCAGCGTTTGCTTTGGGATTGCTTTGGGCGTTGTTCATCTTGCTGCTAATGCTTACCCCGTAAAATCCGTGTGTTCACACATGAAACGTCATTTAATGAACCCTAATATATGCTGATGTGTCGTGTTAAGTCCGTACTCAAAATTTAGCAGTATCGTAGACCTTCATATCTTCCCTTGTCTCTTGCCAACTTCTGCCGAGTCGCCAGAGCCCCTGCCTTCGTAATCAAATTTCCGAGGCCTCTCATATTACCTCCAAGCTGTGGACTCTGGAATCTTTCCTAGCCACTTGATTTGCTGAAGCAATTTTGGTCCGTAGACAGCTACGTTAAACTGCCCCCCCTGCGCAACAAAGTCTGGATCTCCAAATACGTGGTTTTGCTGCTGCAAAAATAAGATTCCTGGGTCCTATGACCAGTTAGGTAGCATATCAGTGATAAATTGATCTTGGTACCCGGTGTGGACATCTGATATGCATGGACTGCCGCATTCAGTCGATAGAGGAATGTAAAGCAATGAATATGAACGCTACGTAGTAGGGAGCTACCTGTAGACGAAAAGAGGTTTCAATGCGTTGCTGACGTATCGTGTTGTAAGTATCTGACGAAGAAAGTTCTTGGGTCCTATATCATTTTGCCGCCAGGCTACCATAAGACCAAGGACGATACTCATGCTGTTTCCCATCATGGAGGTATCAACGAGGACGAAGTGTTGCCTTGACGGCGTCATGATATGGTAATCTGGCAGGCTAAGACGTCCTTTCGAGTGTTCCATACGGGTGATCTCGAGAACTTGTATGGAGTTTGGGGTGATTGAGTGCTTGCCCGTGATGTGGGCACAGTGTGGGTGGAAAAGAAGGGTGGAAAGATATCCTTGAAGTGATCTTTCATCGACGAGAAGGAGCGTTTGGTAATCTGGCTTATCTGTTATGGCCGTTGTTGCTTCTACAAAAGCTATTTTACAACGCAAAGCACCTATTATCTCTCCAGACTATCCATTGAGTTTTGCGAGATATCGTGTTCCGTGCAGGTTGAATGGATGATGTGTTCTGATCATATCCTCATCATCGGAAGGAGTGTGTCTCGCCTTATCGAGAGTTACTATGGAATAATGAAATACAGGCTTTACTTCGCAAATGTCGTTCGACTCGTACTTTCTATCGGTATTCTTCCTACGAGTAGTTGCTTAAGCTACTGCCCTTTCACAATTGTTTTCAACTTGCTATCCTCATCTCCAATTTGGAGCCCTTATTAGGACAAATTCGGTCGCCAAATCTTGACGGCGGTTCGATCGACATCGTGGAACTTCTGCAAGCACCTTGGACCTCCAGTGCAATGGGCCACACACATATGACCATACCAACAGCTGCTAAATTGACAGCCTGAGCCCCGGTCACAAGGTAATAGTCGGGCACGGTATATCAATGCTACCATCTCTTTTGCGTCTACCCCGGCGTCATGAGCGTATTGACAATTTGCTTGGCCACACTTCCCGATAATGACGTAATTATTGCACAGCTATTGTTAATTTGTTCGTCTGAACAGGTTCCTTTCCGCTTCGCCATCAACGGGCCCGAGGTCAGCGTCGACTCGCTCGTTGTTGACGTTGCGTAGGACGATTCTCTTCTTTGGACCCCAAGTCTTTGTAGCTAGCTCTGCGTTATCGCCATCACCGGGCACATCTCGTTGGGACGACGAACCCGGAAAGCTATTAGGAGCTATGCTGGAACCGTGACCAATGACATCATTGCTATGGTGAGCTTTGTTATCCGAGAAGCGGTAGATTGGAGAAGATGAATCGTGACCGTGTATAGTGATAGAGCTTCTGTTAGTTACAGGTGTTTGATGTTGGGCTGGTGATGATATCGACAACCCATCAAAAGCTATGCTTGAGAACTCGTCATCGCTCGCAGGCGGTACAACCTCGGGTGGGTTTCCAGAGGTCAAAGCTTTAATGAGATCCACGGCGTCGAACGCTGGTTGCAGACCAGGCTGGACGTGTCCAAGCAAGGAGATCCGAGACGCATCTAGTACATTTCCTCTATAAGGTTCAAGTACTCTTAAAGAGTCTTGGTCGTGCCGGCAGCCGTAAATAATATGTTGACATTGGATGTTGTTGATGAACAGCTTGAAGATCTCTGTCTCAAGCTATTAATGCTTTTTCAACAGCATGGGCCGAAAATTGATATAATTTGGCTTACCCTCAAGCTTGCGACTGCTCGAATGCTCATTTCCAATATTGATAAAATCAAAGAAAGGCTGTCTTTGGGTGAATCCCTGAGCAAAATTTGTGATATCCCACTTTTCGACTTGTTTAGATAACCCCCGAGACTCCTGAAGCAGTGCTTCGATGTTTACGTAGATGCGAGCCAAGATCTTCCAGCCTTTCGATCCACTCCACCCTTGTATGCGCCTGGTGGCTTCGGCAAGGAGGCGGTCCGCTGCTTGACCACCACCACTTGCACCTTTGAGCAGCAGATCTGGCGGGAACTAAGCACAAAAAATGTCAGAGAACCTAACTAGAAGCCCGAATTCATAGTGATTGAAGGCTTACACTATGTGCGTTGCCATCGATAAGGACAAGAACAAAGTTGTTGCTTTGCTGCGGTCGTCTCCGCATCAGCTAGAGGACAAAACAGAGATGGTGATGAGAACTACTAACCATGGATACCTGTGCCTCTCGGACGCTTCGCTCCGCCGCCACAGCTCGAGCCTGCCACTGTCGTAGCTTGTCGACGTTGACGTTATCAATATGTCTAGTTGAATCTTGTTTAAGAGCATCGCTTGAACTACCTCTTGATTGGCTCTCGTAATCCGTACAGTCTGCGAGTTTACAATCAAGGGCCTTTTTCAAGTTGTCATTCTCGCTCAGTAGGTCCTGGGTGCGTTTCTTTCAGTAACGAAGACAGAGCAGTGAGAGATTTGGAACGCTGACATGGACAAGCTCTCTGTGAGCAAAGGCATTCACCTCAAGTGCGAAGACGCGCTCTTGTAGAGCAGCTACTTGAGACATTATGTGAGACGGTTTGGTTGTGAAGCCTTTACGACTCTGTTGATAACTTAATTGGTGGAAATAGTTCTAGGATGAGGTGGAAATTGAGGTGAGGCCGAAATTTCTTGCGCACGTGATTACACACATGGCAACTTTCGTGAGCAGTAAACGACGGAACATGATGTTTACTCACCAGCCCATCGCATAGTACTGTTTACAACTGCATGTGCCTTCTTCGCAGCCGCAACGTGCCAAGGCAGCACATTACTCTCTGGGTCTACAACTCCCCTTACCTTTGCCAACATTGTCAAACCTCTATACATGCCCAGCACGTCCTTGAGCAGTGCCTTGTCAGGCTTTTGCGCGTGTATTATATTTACAGCAAATGCCATCAGCCCATCCTCGTCCCTTGCGCCAGCCCTTTTAATCAAGTAGCCACTCATTGACGCATGACAGCAGTCTGTAGGAACATTTGGGTCGTCAAGACCACGTGCGATGGTTGCCCCCCAGGTTTCGTCCGTGATATCTATGAGTCTCGCCTCAGAATTATGATCGAATACGCCAGTAGTAGGTGTTGGAGCGCTGGTCTGGGCTGTTGTGCCGCCAGGAGTTGACACAAATCCAGTCTGATCGGGCGAAAAGGTACTTGTGAGTGGAGTCGATACAGGCGTTGGGCATGGATTATTAGCGATTGTAGGATTTCTGTCAAGAGTATATGACCTGGGGAAACGCAACGGTGGGTCTGGATCTACAGTAATCAGGGTAGTTGATACAAAAGGATGTCTAGTATCAGAGCACAAGGATAGCCATACTATGATCACTGTTAGATTCACAACTACAGGAGAACAGAACGGAGGCTTACCACGAAGCTCTTCCTTGTTCATGCGACTATCCTTGGCGATAAAAAATCGCCATGAGGAATTGCCAGGTTTCAGGATTTCCATGGTCGTTTCCCACATCTCTCTAGCGATTGCTAAGAACGTTCGCCACGGCTCAAGCTCTTCTTCACCCAAACAATATGCTGCATTCCATTGGAGCGCACCTTGATTATCGGTCCAAGATGCTGTAAGCCAATCTTGGTTATATGACCAAGTATAGGACAAGTGAAAGCACCTGTCGGAATGCAACAGTTCTGTTGAAGGATCTGATGTCAATCTGAAATTGATTGTTTTTGGAACAGCTCGCGCCAGGCGTGTTGCTGGAGCGCAGCGAAACTGCGAGCCTTGTCTGTTACGTTCTACTGAATTAGGCCGACAACGATCATACACCTCCAAGGCCAGCCTTGTGTAGGTCTTTGCTGATGGTAAGGTAATCACTTGGGGTGAAGCGATAAGGTCAAGAGGAACAATTTGGAGAACCAGTCCGCTTACCGGATTTGGCTGCAAGCTCTTCATACAGCTGTCGTACATCTTGAAGAATGCTGCACAAAGCCAGGGGAGGACACTGCGGCTTCGAAATGGATTGACGATATATACCACTGTATTCCTCGCTTCGGCTCCAATTTGCGACAAGTGTCGACCTATGATGTTCCAATTAGCCCGGGAAGGAAGTCAAGGCTTCTCCTGGAAGCTTCTTACCAAGTTTCTCACACGTTATCTTAATTGCTTCAAGTACATCGGTAATCGCATGGCTAGTAATATCGACTGGAACCAACCCTCTCTGGTACTCTGGAAGGAGCGACCCTTGAATATGGGTACCAAGCTTACAGCTCTGGTAAGCATTTCCCATCATAGACAAGAATGCATCAACGCCATCTTGGACGTACTCTTGGGCGGGATAAATGCAGAATGCCGCAATATCTTTGGGATCGGATGCCGGTGCTAGGCCAAGCTCCTCCCAAAATTTAAGAGCTGAGGAGCAAACTTCCACCAATAATCCTGCGCGTCGAACACAGGTAAAAGGCGCTTCGAGCTTGTATACACTCTTCTGAGAAGTGGTCAAGCCCCGTGAGCTCTGTACCATGCTCGGGCGTTTGGGAGCTTGTCGCGCTGGAGAATTGCCATGAAGCTGGTTTTCTGGTCCTAGCCGCGCAAGAGCGGTGTAGCCCTTCAGGTTGCAACATTCGAGTTTAGTAAACAAACATGAAAGAATCTGTGGCAGTGGATCATCAAATCCAGCCTCGACATTAATTCTCCGAAGCTGGAGATCCATCATCGTGTTCGGAGGATATTCGAACAAAATTTCTGGTTGCGAGATAATCTGATCCACCAGTATCTGAGCAATTTGGATGAAAGATTTGTCTTTGCCCGTAAACATCAAAGGATTGGGTCCGCCTTTTGATGACATCACCAGGAGCTGGTCTTCTGTCGGTATAGCACCTGCAGGCAAGAACATATCCAGCAAAGGACAAGACATGCTGGGTGCAGGTTTGGAGTCGTGCACATGCGAGCTTGCTAGAGAAGCCGGAAAATCTGGTGTTGCAGGCTGACTACAACTCCAACCTTCCTCATGTCTGCGCTTACGTGGATTAAGATTATCGGGTTTAGTCGCTGTCCTAAGTTCATCTGAAGCCGGTGAGTCTTTACGGACAATAGATGCCTCGGAGGCCTCATCCCTTTCCGTGTCGTCGAGCTCTGACGAGGAACTTGTAGAGACTCCGGACTCCTGAGACGGGCGACGCTCTGGGCACCGATCAAGCGCCCGTCTACTAGCCTGCAATGCCCCAGCTTCAATTCCGTATTGACGCAAGGGATACCGTGGAAGCCTGATCTGTTGCCCAATTGCCTGGTCAGTATGCCCGGACACACCAGGTGGCTCTAGCGAATCGAATCCAAATCGGCCTTGATTCACATACTTGCTATCAAAGTCCTGGAGCCGGTCTTTGAAAGCCACTGAGTCAAAAGAACTCCTGAGGTACTTTTTGTCCTGACCATCATCCATCTTGACATAATCTTCAATTTGCCTAAATGAATCGCTCATAGAATCGAGCAACTGCATAGGCGAACATATGCTGTTACCCTTCACATCTCCAGATACTCGGAGTTTGCAGGAAGCCCAAAGTTGATTAGACTCATCCAAGGATTCCGGACCTGAAATCTCGATTCAGTCCCGCCTCGAACATGCTCAGGGAAACCATAGTATACCTTGTCGGTCGTGACCAGATGTAGAGCTGACCGCGACCGTTTCCCTGTCTTGTTTTCGCTTATCAGGCAAATTTTCAGCAGCAGCTTCGGTAGTTTTAAGACAACTAGATGCTGCGGCTTGCGAAGCTGTCTCCTCATTTATCCCAAGTATAGGCTTGCTCCTTACTGAAGGTGATACTGTGCCTGGTTCATTACCATCATCTTCACTAGGCTCGTCAAAGAAGCTAAAGTCGGCTTCTGTAAGACCACTAGTGGCAAAAAGCCCGGTCTCCAAATCTCCAAAGAGATCGTCATCTGTAGCTTGGTTGTAACGAGTAGAGGAGGCAACAAATCCAGGAGAGGCTGGAAACTGTGTTTCACCCAAAGCTGAGCCATCATTCCCAGAGTGTAACCCATCATTGTCGTCAGGGCCCCCAGATGTTGTTTGAGGTTCGTGAGTGCCCAATGGGCCAACAACCTCTGCCCGTAGCCCATCTGGTGGTGTCGGATATATTCGACTAGCCTCTTGCGTACTGAGATACTGAGTTACGCGGGTATCAGAGTCAGAATGGGTATCCTGCACATCAGGAGACCTAGCTTCATATGCAAGCCTAGCCTCCAGCTCGCTATCCTTTATTTTCTTCTCCAAAGCGGCTTTTGTAGACTCTTCTCGAGCGTATTTTGCTCTATACCACGCCTCCGCATGCGCTAATGGATCGAGCGACATCTCTTTGGCAAGCTTGCCAATGCACGTTGTGTCATAGTCTTCTACGGGGGCCTTGTTGCTTGTGACAAAGCAAAGGCTTGCTGGCCACAGAACTCGCTCAGACTCTGGCTTGAAATGAGATCGAGCGCCGTCGCCATGCGCAAATACGCTGCGGGATCTCTTTGCTCTCAGGCGAATCCATTTGTCCCCTTGTGGTACATCTATACCTTGCTGAATGAGATGGTGAATAATAGAAGCTCTCATGTCGGCTTCATAAATCGCTCCTGACACCAAGGCTGGGTACTGCTGAGCGGGTTGCGTTGAAATCCTGATCGAGGATTGCAAATCTGCCTCTCCATCATAGGTGTAGATGTCGCCGGATGGCACTAGTATAATATCACTGCCCACGATGACACCAATACTTCCAGACCCAGTTTCAACTTCATTGTATATCCTGCGTAGTTGGCTCCCAAGAGTCGGAGTACCTGCAACAATCAAGGACCCTGATGGCAGTAATTCGATATGCAGAAGGAAAAGGGTTAATCCGTGTACCGCTTCCTGAATCCCAAAACCTCTCGCTTGACTTTCGGACTTTGCCGAAGGAATGGGTCCAATGAAAGAATGCGACCCTATTGGTAACCACTTCCCAGACACGCCAGCTTGGAACAAAATAGACCTTGACACCGCTTCCAGGAACCTTAAATAGATCAGTGAGATAGAATTAAATTGTTGACTAGCCTGCACTGGATTTGTCATAGGTACATCTAGGGGGCTGAAAAGAGCTTTTTTGCCGAGAGCCGTATACTCTCCGAAGGCGTTGCCGTGCATTGGATAAGAATCGATTGAGGGATGCACCAAACGATTAGACGTAATCATAGACTTGGGTGCGGATATATCTGATCTCAAATTGCTCCGCAATTCTGATGGCTGAAGTAGGCCTGAACCGACTTCTTCAAAGGAGAGATTAGATGAAATCTTAACAGCCTCTGAGTTGTACCTACCTATTAAGTTGTACTCGTCTATCATTCGTGAGGTTACCTCCTTCGTAGGGTTACCAGAGGTAGCTGTCCTATTCGCTTCAATCAGGTCGAATAGCCACAGCACAGATTCGCCTGCATCGAGAATCACATGCTGACCCGCAAGCCGCAATTGATTCTCAATGATTTGCAATGATCCGATTCTGTCGTCATTCTGTTCGTAGGTGCATTCCGAGTGAGGCGACTCGCTCTTCTCGCCATTCTGGGAACGAGGAACTGCAAAGCTGGAAAGGCTATACCGTGACCAGCGAATACCTGCAATGCCGTCCTGAAATTTTTTAGAGACTGTTAATCAACTAAAAGGATAAGACTCTTGACTGACTATCTTGTGCACATTTGTCGCGACATTATCCGGGAACTCCATGCCCATTCACTCCAAAACACTTTATGTTGTTAAAGGATAATACAACCACGGGAATCAATTGGATCGCAGGAACTTGTAAACAAAAGGGGCTCATCCTGCCTATCTTCGGGGATATCTAGTACAGCGTCACCACGCTTGGATGACCAGAAGTTTCCGGGCAGTGGCAATACCTGGAACAGAGCGCTGACCGGGAGAATGACCTCCGATGGCTCTTCAATATACCACTCGACAGCTTTTTTCGTAGGTGTATGAAGGCTCAAAGCTGTAAGATATATAGATAGCACGATAGATATACAAAACCCGGTTCATGTCCGCAACAGATATCGCGGTTGCAGGTCAGCTGGCGGAAACGGTGGATCATGGATGCGAACCCTAGCGCCGGCTATAGCCGCAATCATGGCATGGCAGTGGCGCTACAGTAAGGTTGGTAGGCTTTCACTGTTTTTCTTTGGTACCCAAAACACTAGCTGCTACCTTTTCCGATTCCCAAGCTTCAGCCATGAAGCTCAGTAATCAGTCTGCAGTTCCAGTATATACCATATCCGGATCATCTACTGCGCGACCACTTCCAGAATGGCTTGCTAGGAAGCGGAAACGCAGCCTGAAGAACGATCCCGAATATGCCAGCCGCGTTGAGCTCTTACAAGACTTCGAATTCGAAGAGGCGAGCCAATGCGTAAGAGTCAGTGATGACGGCCAATGGGTCATGAGCACAGGTGCGCCTTGCATGCAGCACTGTGAATTGCAATGTCCCACTCAAGCGTTGCAAGACCAAGCGATAGTCTTGAATCTCTACTAATGTTTTAATATAGGTACCTATAAGCCTCAAATACACACTCACTATCTCCCACACCTATCCCTATCCTTCTCTCGGCATACAATCTCCTTGAATACAACATTTCTTCTCCTATCATCCGACTACACCAAATCAATACATCTGCAATCGGACCGATCTATTGAATTGCACACACCCCAAGGATGCCATTATACCACGCGGCTACCTCGCTACGGGAGGGATCTCAAGTACGATAGGCGATCGGCGGAAGCTCTGGTTCCTGCGGTTGGTGTAAATGAAAACGGAAATGGAGAAGTGTTTAGACTGAACTTAGAAGCTGGGAGATATATGCGCGGCTATGAAATTGATGTTGGCGGTGATGACTTTATGTCTGCAGGAGGTGGCGCATTACAAGGAGGCATAGAAGCTGGGAGTGTCAACACTGCAGCGGTTGCAGAAGAAAGCCACAATCTCTTGGCTTTTGGTACATCCTTAGGGACTGTGGAACTCTGGGATCCGCGATCGCGAGGGCGCGTGGGGCTCCTGCACCTATCTTCAAAACCTGACCCGGTGGATGGTAGGCAAGAGATCACGGCTTTAGAATTCGCCCGATCAGGCTTGCAGTTGGCAAGCGGGTCCTCTACAGGCCATATTCACCTTTACGACATTCGATCTCCCATTCCATTGTTAAAAAAGGATCAAGGCTACGGCTATCCGATCCACACACTAATCTTTCTAGAATCCTCTACCTCCACTCGATCGCAGGTGACTGAGGCTAAGATTCTGTCTGCAGACAAGAGAATTATCAAAATCTGGGATACCCAGGACGGTTCGCCATGGACATCTGTCGAGCCCGCTGTGGATCTAAACTCAGTGGCTTGGTGCAAGGACTCCGGCATGCTACTCACCGCAAATGAGGGCAGACAGCAGCACTCGTTTTTTATCCCACGACTGGGACCTGCACCCAAGTGGTGCTCGTTTTTAGACAACTTGGTTGAGGAAATGGCGGAGAACCCCGACGATCCCAATGCTTTTACAAGTCAAACAGCAGGCAATGTTTACGACAATTACAAATTCTTGACTACACAACAGCTCAAATCGCTGAATCTTGCCCACCTTATCGGTACCACAAGTTTGCTTCGACCTTACATGCATGGTTACTTTGTAGCACAGCGGTTGTATGAAGAAGCGAAACTCATAGCAGATCCATTCGTATGGGAGGAAGAGAGGAATAAGAAAGTGAGAGACAAGATCGATGCTGAGCGCGAGAGCAGGATCCGAGGCAACAAGAAAATAACTGCTAAAGTCAACAAACGCTTGGCTGAGAAGATGCTGGAGCGATCAAACAAGAATGAACGAAGGCGGGCAAAGAGAGCACTTGAGAAAGGCGGTGACGATGACATGATAGAAGAACAACCCGTTACGGCGGATGCGCCCGAGAAGGAACCTGGTGGATTACTGGCCGATCCTCGTTTTGCAAATTTATTCAACGATGAAAAATTTGCCATTGATGAGACGTCGAGGGAATTTCAGTCCCTAAACCCAAGCACAATACCGTTCGCCGAAATTGGCGAGAAACATGAGCGCAAGTTTACGGCTGTGGAGGAAGAAGTTCTAGATAAGGTACCAAATTCAAATTCTGACGAATCGAGCTCCGAGGGTGAAAAGCCAGTTGCAAGGACGAATGATAGCGGCCGGATCTCTTCTGCGTCCTACAAGAAGTCTGGCCACCGGTCCCAGCAGCCGCGGTTGCATGTGTCCTCCATGAAGAAACCGCAGCAATCTCGAGATCGGTCATTTGGATCACGGGCTGGTCGAGTCACGGCCTCAAGAGCCAGCACTAGAACTGTAGTTGGTGAGCGAGAGATCACCTTCGCGCCAGAGAAGAAAGGAAAGGTCCGAAAAGTTGAGCGAACTGAGAAGAAGCAGAATAAGGGAAGGAGAAGTGCTAGTGGGAATGTCTTCCGAAGTTTGTAAATACTGTAGCGCGTGATACCCAATGAGATACATCAGTTCAACATCCACTATCATAACCAGTTACCTACCTAGGTACGTAAGTACCTTTCCTTTCCGATGACAGCGGTCGGTGCCCATCGCCATTTAGTCTCCGTTGAGGAATCACGTGCTGTATGCCTTTAAAGAGCGCGGACCGTCGCTTAGAACGGGCCGAGGTCCAATACGCCGGGGCCATTGCGGCATAAAGGATGAAGAACATCGCATTCGAACCACGACGGTCTCATTCAGAAACCCCGTCGCCTGTTTTTGCTTCCTTTTATCAGCTTCTCATTTTCTCAACGGCACAATGGTTGCAGATGCTCTTGTGTACCACCCCACGGTAGCTCACTACCTACGGTTTGTTGCGACCACTGGTAGATCCCCTCCATCCCGTCGCACATCTCGTTTTAGAGAATTCCAATGCTGACACTCTTTATAGTCGGCCGAGACAAGCTTCTACGTACCCTTCAGTACTTCTCCCGGTTCTACGCCTGGTACTTGTACCGAACGAACAATCCTGCTCGCCTGATTGCGCCCTTCGAAGCCATCAAGAAGCAATTCGGATTGACTCGCAAGGCCTTGAGGCTGGGCAAGAATGTCGAACATTTCAAAGCAGCTGCTACAGCGATGGACAGCAAGGGCATGGACCCCATATTGAAGTACTGTGCTGTGGGACGGCAACTAGGATACGCTACGTATCTCAGCTTAGATGCTATTACTTATGTTGTTTTTGGCCTTCACTATGGCGCCATGTGTGACACTAAATCAGATGGAGACTGACTGTTGGGCATAGCTTGACTCCGCGGGTATACGACCGATCGCCAGTGTTAAAAGGTTACAAAAAGAGGCCTACAGGGCATGGTTCGCAGGTCTTATGTTCAGCACCATTGCTGGGTCTTACACACTATGGCAAATACGACAAAGGCAGCAAAACGTTGATAAGAACGAAGGGGAAGGTGTAGTTGAGAGCAAGAAGCTCGTGAAGTAAGATTGGAAAACGGCGACTACGACGACACGAGTGCTAACGACTGTTCGTAGGGAACGTACTTCGACCAATCTCCAGCTTATGTCAGATCTTTGCGACTTGACCATTCCAAGTGCAGCTCTCGGGTATGCCAATCTAGACGATGGACTCGTTGGACTTGCTGGCACAGTGAGCAGTTTGATAGGGGTTTGGAGCGTGTGGAAAAAGACGGCCTAGAGTGAAGAAAAAATCGACCCAGACTCGGAGGTTGCGGGGACTGAAATTAGGTACGGTACGATACACAACGGGCGTTCTGGTTGTTACTCTGCTGTTGACCCTTTACGGGACAGAGAAAGGTTCTCATTATAATTCAGCAATTTGACTGTCGTAGTTCTTGCTAAGTAAGAAAGATCTAGGGACGACTATTGCTAGAGGAATGCGCCAACTTCCGAAGTAGAGCCACAAGACATCGAGTATTGGCTCCTTGAGGCCCTTACCCCTTGTCTGGTGCCTTCCAATAGTTAACCTGAGTTTACACGTTCTCAAGGAGATGGTGTAATGTATCCATTAGAAAGGCACCTTCTCTAATCGGTGATACCGCAGGTCACGTGTATGCTCATAAGAGAAACCCCATCAAGAAGTATCTCTTACTTGATCATCCTACTTGCCTCTCTCTGAAGATTTGCTCCCCTTGTGATTGGCACACAAAGGCTTGATCTCGACTGCATCCGTCTATAGTACGATTGTACACGGACTCTCATTCACCATTTCTAAGTGCACTACAAGATCCGTCTCTCGAGACGTGTCGGCTCCCGCTGTATTCGTTGACATTGTTTTTGGTCCCTTTAAGCCCGTTTCAAGGTCCAGGGTCTTCTCACTAATCCAATAGCTATGGATCCTGTCATGTCTCAACTCTCACCAATAGATCGGGCTGTTCAGTCCCTCACAACGTTTACGGGTACGGAAGTAACGAATGAGGAGTGGCACAGTCAATTCGCTGCCGACATTAACAACGAAGAGTTGACTCAGCCTCCGTATGCTAGCTCCAGGCATGCACCTATAGCAACCGATGTGATCGCTCAACGAGCCCAATCCGAAGAGCTTGCAGCTCATCAAAGCGAGGAACTACTAGAGGATGTGCCCCAACTGGGGCCATCGGCATCAGCGAACCAGCAACCACTTTCCAAGTTCACCCCTTTCGTCCGCCCTTCCTCTTCTAATGAAGGTACATATATGTCATTTGCATTTGGCAAACCTCAACCGAAACAACTTGACTTCAGCCGCAAAGCAAGCCAAAACCCCAAACTTTCCTTACCTACTGTACGACCGGAGCCCGGCGCAAATACCACTGTACTACCGGAGCCTTGCCGCTCTCAAATTATAGAACCTAGGGATACACAGGCCAGTGCAACTCGTGACGTGTTGTCAGTCCCAGCCGAGGCTTTCAGTCGTCCGCCATCCGCGGATGAATCCTCTACACTAGTGGCAACGATGCAGACGACAGAAAGCCCGAAGGTTCAGGAGGGCACGAGCAGTACTCCTTTAAACTCAGCTGCTCACGCGACTACACCTCCCAATCCGCAAGGCTCTCCGGTAACGTCACCGAACACTCTGCAGACTGACCACTGTGAGACAGGTGAACCGTTACGGGATTCCAACAAGCTTATGGTGGCAACTCAACCAATCCCCCCTCGTTCTTCAGCTAAGATCACGAAGCTTCGACGGCGATCAAAGCCTATGGCTGATTCAAATGCCATGAGAGCACCACAGACTGGGGCCACTAAAGATGCTCTCAGCTACGAAGATACGCTGAACGTCCTCTTGATACGTCACAGGAATGAACGGCTTGAGTGGGAGGAAGCACGGGCCGTACTGAAAGCCAAAGACATTGAACTTCAAGATCTCCGGGAAATCAGCAACGCCATTTACCACCAACTGCAACAGGTTCGGCAGCGGGAAAAGTCACAAGAAGCAGAACTGTCTCGATTCCATACAACCATGCCGCAATGGGAAAGTCGAGTGAAAAGGCTCAGTGATTATATTCAATGCCTAAGTAAGGACCATCAAGCGTTGCACGAGGACGCCCGAGATATTCGTAGCCAGCAAGAGACCCTCCAGGCCGACAAGTTAGACATATCCTCAAAGCTCATCGATGTACGTCATACTGTCGAGCAAGACCAAGCCAAAACGAAAAAGGTGCTAGTGGAAGCCCGTCATCACATGGGGATGCTTGAGCAAACGGTTAGCAATCAAGAGATATTGCTTCGAGAAGATGCCAATCTCCTGGATGCAGAGCGTGACAGATGTCAGCGACTGGAAATCGAAATCTCGAAAATGACCACTAGCCACCAGCAGCTATCAGAGCTTTTGGCAGAACATGGCAGGATCACTACGGAGAAGCTAGATGACCTGCTAAGCAAGAGCGAAGAAGTGCAGATTGTTACTCCATCATCGAGTCAGGATCTTGTCAAGCCAGTATTGGACGAAGCTGTTTCTCTACTCAAAGAGCTTCGGGATGCCGATGTGATTAGGCCAGATGACCTTCACAAACTTAATGCTTCTGTTAGATCTTACGCAGAAGAGTACGTACAAATCTTACGGTAATCGGACTACCCTACTAACTCAACCAAGTATAACAAGATCTTTTCAAGGTTGTCAAAAAACCTTGACCTATGCCGGAGCTGGTCAGCAAGATTTCGCATTGGAGTTTCATAAACAGCTTCAGGCTCTAAGCGCCAGCATTGCGACAGAGCATGCCTTAACTGAGCGTCTGACGGACCTGCGGGAGATGAAGGCAACGTTCAGAGAAAGGTTACAATCGACTGAGACCGCCTTGACCGAGGCTCGTCAGCAGATAGTTGCTCTTCAGAACAAAGGTCAGTTACAGCTCCAAAAGATCTCGGTTCTTGAACTTGAGGCGGTTCAACTTCGCGATCAGCCGAAGGAAACCCCACACACTGTCTTCCGCGTTCACGACTTAGAGGCTCAAAACAAGGATCTCCAGGAGCGTGGTGACGCCCTACAAAAGCAGATCGCTGAAACTTCCAAGCAACTACATCAGAAGATCGCGGACGCGACCCAAATGGAAAGTCGACTAAACACCCTTGGGCCTCAACTTGAGGAAGCGCAAGCCGAGAAACTTCTACTGCAAGAGCAGAAGGGGGCTTACGAGAGCCAGTCCCACGCGAATCTCGAGCAGACGAAGATAGAACTGTGCAAAGTTGCTAACCTAGATAAAGCAAAGATTGAGAGCAATCATCAGAACCGACTGCATCAGCTTCAGCAGCAAAAACTTGAAGTAGACACGGAGCTGAAGCAGAAGGTAATGCAACTGGATCAACTGCAAGCTGAGAAAGATGCAGTCGAGGGAAAAGTGAGCCAGATTTCAGCCTCACTAGCTAATTCACAGATAGAAAAGGCGAAAGAGGTTTGTCCGTGCCTCATGGATGTCGATAGCTTTACTAACCTGCTCAAAGATTGAGGCGTCTGCAACTCTTCAATCCAAGCTAAACCAACTCGAGAAAGAAATCGAAGACAAAGACAACCATTTGGGCCATCTCGAGGAGAGGCTGAGGATTGCCGAGAACGAAATCGAAGCCAGAAATGTACGCATCCAGGAACTCGGCCACGTTGAGGAAAAGCTTAGGCTTATCCCCAATGACATTGACGCTAAAAGCGCAAAGGACGCACAACGCCGGAGACTTGCGGCAACCAACCCATTAAGCCTTGCTGTAGATACGCTTCAAGTGTCAAATGTGAAGGATCGAGAGCGTCCTAAGCGCAAGGCAAATCGAGCTGAGAAGCGACTCCCTTCAGTTGTCGAGGATTCCCAACCAAATGATGATCAAACTTCCGCTATTGCCAACCCAGCCTCTGCAATGATCAACAGAATATCTACGCCTTCGCGTTACCACCATGGCCAAGCAATAGGCACAACCCTCATGTCATCGCCTTTAGAGGACCTTGACGATATGCTGGACGATCTAGGAGATTTGGCAGGATTGTTCCCGCCGACACCTGTCCCAGCAGCGCATGCATCAGGCTCTTCGAAAAAACCGACAACCCAAGACATAGCCACCTCACGAGGAGAAACTGGTGAAGAAGTCTCGCCCACAAAAAGGCTTACGGCCTCACGCGACTCTCAATCTACTACCCACATGTCCATCCATTTTTCGCAGTCTGCAAATAGTAGACACAACCTCGCGGCAATAAGCCCCGTGTCTCAAGCGCAACTAGCCGATTTTTCTACACAGGGCTCGAGGCATGATAAACAGGATGCTCATCGTCAGCAGACAACCTCAAGACAATCGTCTCGACGACATAGCATCCTCCAAGAGTCTACAGTGAAGAAACGCTCTGCATCAGCTGCGGGCTTGAGTCCTCCAAATGCGCGTGGCAGAAGTAAGCGCATCAAAGACTTGGGTCCCGTCATTCCGGACTCGCAATCACCTCATGGCTCGCGAGTTCCAGCGCGAAACCACCGACCTGCTAAATTGAACTCTAAGAAAAAGCCTAAAGGTAAGTCCTTCCGGTAACTAACGTTCTTCTCTCACTGTGTGTCTAGAGGACAAGTACAGCCGCCGGTTTTCTCAGGAGCTGAAACAGGACCTATAATGGCAGTGGGTCAGTATCGAGAGTACATTACCTCAATAGAACTCACGGTACGTACCATTTTGACTTACCGCGAGCACTCCCAAACTCACCATCTACGCCAAGCAGCATCTACCTACGCTGCTGCGGGAGGGCTTTTCATCTGCTTTATTTGCCGTGCTAGATTCGCTATGTCTTGTACTCTCGCAGTATACATTTGCTATCGGATATGGCGAAAGTAGTCGCTGCTCAAAGAAACAATATGTGCATAGCCTGCTTTATCTCTACATTGGAATGGCTTAGATAGAAACACACCTACTCGGCAAAATGCCACTGTACTCGCTCTACAATAATCCTGTATCCGATATATCACATTTCTGATCTCCAGCCTTTCGAATAATATGATGCCGTGCTGTAAAAACCGACGTGAAGTCTAAAGCGCCAATATCGTATGTAATTGCTTCTGCGTTGTATCCGTACATTTGATATCATGGGAGCGGAGCCTTCGTGCCGGTGGTTCGACTGAAGCCTGGCTTATCCTCAATTGCACGCCTACCAAGCCAGTATGGAAGCAGCCCGGGACTGTCTCCGACCCCCCTTATCAAACAATCTCCACCTCACTTCCCACCCCTCTTCTGCTCCAAAAACAACACCTGTTTCCTCACTATTCCCACACCAAGTCAGCTGCCGTCTTCCTCTCCCCATGCAGGCTCTGTCCTCGAGAATCTAGGTCGACACACGTACCAACAGGATCGTACTTTAGCATCGACAAAGGCTTGTGGACTCGGGGCCGCACGAGGGTCTTGTAGTATCCGGTCATGGCCATGGACAAGAGGCGCACGGCTATTGTGCGGGATTTGGCTGTTGTGGGGGAGTATTAGCAATGGCAGTGGTTGAGCCAGGTGCGGCGGCAGAGAGGCAACGAGGGGGGAATAGACTGAAGGGAACTGGAAATACCTTTCTTTGCCATGATGGCTTAGACTCCTCCACCTGCAATAATGATCACGGCGTCAAAGATTTGTTCGGTGGTTGAGCGTAGCGGGATGATGGCTACGATGCGTCTGCGAGTCTTGGAGAACGGCACCCTCTTTGTTTGCCTTAGGCTTGCTATACTCTTACCATTTAATCCAAGCACATACTGTATTACTAGGTGCTACGTACGGTAGCTACCCAAATCCAGATCTTACTGCAGCGTGCAGGATCTATATTTGACATCAGTCTTCTTTCAATGTCTCTCCATTCTGCGCTCCTTCAAGCCGTTAAGGAGGCTGTGCCTCGCACGAGGTCATGAAGCCTTCCACGAGCTTCGATAGAGCCTGAGTTCATTGACCGTAGGCAAAAATGCCGCAGGAAACAGAAGAAAATGATTGGCGCATATTAGCGATAACAGAAGCTACGAATGTTCGACGCGTGGACTATCGCCAAAGAAACCCCTTTGAGGCTACCTGTTGACCCACTGGCCCACACAGCACACAGTGCTTGGCCCTGCCGGCAGCCTGCGGACTCGAAAGCAAAAAACGGCTAGAAAGAAAAGAACAATCTTATGGACCAACAATCGATTACTCTACGCAAGGCACAAATGGATGGTCCGAGAGGTCTGCGGGATATTTCTGATGGTGTGCCTATCCCGGAAGCAAGCTGTCATACTCTCCATAGCAGGGCTTTACTTCTAAGTCTACCTTGCGATGCTAGGCGGACGTATTGCTGCAATAGCGGGTAGGCTGAAGAACACCCATCAATGAGTCGTTTCAACCACGCAAGCATTTCCATCTTTTCTAGGACTACAATTAGACGGCTGTTCCCCAGTGCAATGATGTCCCGGCCATTCACAAGTTTTTTATATCACTGTCAACGCTCTTCGATTAGACACTCTCGGGATGTCCAGAAAGATGCCTCTATTCAATCCATCTATCATGATTGCTACTGTCGTCAATTTTCTCCTCATCTGTCTCGCCAATGCTCAGAATACTAGCGCCATTTACCTCCCATCTCTCAATAACTCCACACATGTTGGTGTTAGAACATTTCCCTTGGTTGACAAGCATCGACTTGATCCTTTCACCAATTTCACCCAGCACAGAGAGATTATGCTTTCCCTTTACTATCCCGCAGAATACTACCCGTCTGAGCTACACCATGGCCAGCAACCTTCGCCCAGCCCCAATGCACTCACCACAAGGTACATGCCAAACGCTACAGCTGCCATCTACGACGCGAACGTCGCCCAATATGGCGTACCAAACGGATCCTTTGAACGTCTCCATACCCTCTGCCAAACCAACGCTCCTATCTCCACCCGGAAATCGAGCTTCCCGCTGATTCTTTTTTCCCCCGGCTTGGGTAATTCTCGACTTCTCTACACCACTATAGCCCAAGAAGTCGCCCGGAATGGCTACATCGTCGCTTCCATCGACCATCCCTACGACGCCCAGGTCGTTGAGTTCCCAGACGGCAGACTGGTCTTCAACCCAAAATTCAATTTTACCGGAAGCCCCGAGGCCGTTCTCGCGCTGATCAACGAAAACGTCGCAGTCCGCGTGCAAGATGTATCCTTTCTTCTTGACGAACTCAGCTCCCCATCTGCACGGCACCCTTTCGAAATCGACAGCAAAAAAGTTGTCATGTTCGGGCACTCCCTTGGTGGCACCACCGCCGCGTCTGCCATGGTCAATGAGACGCGTATTGCTGGTGGGCTAAACTTCGATGGGGATTTCTACGGCGCCATCGTTGCTAACGGCAGCATTGTCCGCAAGCCCTTCCTTTTGTTCGAAGCAGCCCGACCAGGTATCCCTCGCCCCAACTGGGACGACGCATGGAACAACCATTTCCATGGCTGGAAGCTCGACGTGGAGCTCTTCGGAGGCGTGCATGGCAGCTTTGAAGATTTACCGCTTCTGGCGGATATCCTTGGACTCAGGGCTGCGTTGGGCAAGGCAGGGGATGCAGTGTTGGGTACTGTGCCAGGTTTGAGGGGGTTGCAAATCATGAGCGATTATGTGAGCGCTTTTGCGGAGTTTGTGTTCAGTCGAGAGAAGGCGGAGAGGGGGGATTTGGTGGATGGGAAGAATAGTACGAGGTATCCGGAGGTGGGGGCTGTGAGGTTTGCGAGAGGTTGAATGACCATGGGGGACAAAGCAGAAGCGGATGGAAACCTTTATGAATGGATCTTATAAGTACGCGAGAAGACATTTATAACTACAGCAATACTAGGAGAGGACATCTTGGCATTACCTTCAAGGCATCCCGATGTGTATAAATTCTCACTGCAGGCGAATCGTAATTTCTTGAATGGGTTGACAGTGCTTCGAGGTCAAAAAGCAAGTCTCGCAAAGACAAAAAGTGAGGAAATAACATTTGCTATGTCATGTGTTGCGCGTAGAGCTTCAAGACTACCGACTCAAGATTGGAAAACAGGTCTGCGATTCCCGTCTTCAGGCGCTCATTGATATACTACATCAATACTACTACTTACGAAATAGCCTGACCTACGAGTAACCGACCCGTTTTACTATAATAAAACTACTCAGCATCCCATCATGACCTTCGACCTAAGACTCAAGATCTCGAAGTTTTTCAGCTACTTTCCTCGAACTTATCGGTAAGACCAACATAATGGAAGAATAACGCTTCAGATATAGGACCGATTGGCAGATCAACAGCAAAGATCTAGCGAATTAACCCAGCAAGCGGTTTCTGGTGAATATCCAAAGCGTTTATATGGGTCATTAGGCAGAGTAAGTTATTCAGTTACGAGCGGTATCTAAAATTTCATCCATTCGAGCTCTATGCTGTTTCAATGCTAGATATGAATGCAAAGCAGTCTTACGAAATGCTACCCTCTCGACGTATGATGGAGTTCTTCCGGCGGTGCTGGCTGTTTGTGAACGATCGACACCAGTGAATGCGAAGGGCTCATACGAAACTTCTCCTTCACCATGAGACATGTTTATTTCAGCGGTGTGGAGACATTTTCAATGCCAGAGATGGAAGCGAAGAGGGCACATACCATGCTCCCCTTTTTTCACAAGAGGAGAATGTTTCAGCATATTTGTTCATCTTTGAAACCATTCAATCGACGCTGTTTCCAGTATCAAGAGATGACTGCAAAGAATTCACACCCAATGTTTCCCCTCCATATTCGACGAGTCCGTTTCAGCATGCTCCACCATATTCATAAAGCTATTCGAGATCCCGGCTGTCTCAAAATCTAAAGATGAATGCAAATAGTCCACACAAGGTCTTTCCCCTTCATCAGAGTGATGGCATATCTGAGCGGTGTAGCACAACGGCCATTCAAAAACACAATACCCCTCTTTGCGCTCCTCAATGCCGGCCAAACGAGCAATTTACAGGTCGACTGTTACTCTCCTTCTACCTCAATTTCTGGGCATCGCTGGCTGATGAGTTGGGCTGGACCCGTCGAGACCATGCAAGCTGAGAATCAGCAAGGCTTTAGGCAAGTAGTAGCGCGGAGAATCGCTGACATTGTCAAAAAAACGAAATATAAGCCCAAGGACAGGGACTTTATGAAATCCATGCTGTTATACGAGAGGGTCAGCACGTCAAAGATTACATGGGTCAGAGTCGTTCTGAGACTTCTGGAGACAAGCCATAACAATTCGAGCTCAACACTCTCGCAGCTGCTGGCCAGTTTGCCGCCCTCGGTCGAGGCAATCTACGACAGATTTTTGTGTTCTATCCGTATGGACAGGAGATCAATAGCTTGCAAGATGCTTCTGATGATAGCTGGAAGCCGACGTCCATTAAAACCGGAAGAGCTGCGACTCCTCCTTGCAATACGGCCACACCACAAGACCATCGAGGATGTAGAACGTGCGTGTCAAGTGAAGAGTGAAGTAACTTGGGAGCAACTTCTTGGACCCCTGGTTGAGGTTCGCAGTGGCGCAGTGGAACTCATCGATCCAACAGCCAAGCGATATCTGTTGAAACTTGCCGATAAAACAGACAATGATCTGTGCACTTTTTTTGGGATTCGGGAGACTGAGCCGGATCAGGTTTTGGCCGAAGCTTGCATGTCATACCTGCTGCTCGATGACATCGGTAATGCCTTTTATAAGATAGTCGAGACTGATTGCAGCGTATTCTCTATGGCAACGGAAATCGAAGACGCAAGCCCTGGTGACTCCAGCAATTCTTGCGACTTACATCGGGATACCATGTCTCACAATAAATCAACTAGAATTACCATCGCCAAGCAAGCACTGCTAGATCGTTACGGTTTATTCGACTATGCCTCAAAATACTGGGCTTCTCACCTATCAGCATTTGGCCATGACGGCGCCGTCAATCTTTTCCCCCTTGCAGAGACTTTGTCTGAAGCAAAAAGCAGTGTCCTGCATTGCTGGCTAAGTAATTATTGGATCGAAACTCATCCTGAGGTTGAATATCCTCATTATGCTGGACCAGTCTTTATCGCATCGTTCTTCGGACATCCGGTTTCTCTCCAGTTATATTTCAAGAAATGTAATATCGACCGTCGGGTACTCGAGAGTGCTTTGTATTGGGCATCTAGCAATGGTCATTATAGCATTGTGATGCTGCTCCTACAGAAAGGCATCGAACCTAATACTGCGGTCAATGAAAAGTTTCCGCAACATGCTGCTGCTGAGTGCGGCCATGTCAACATCCTCAAGTTGTTCCTCACCTACCGGATAGTTGATATGAATGTAATGTATCGAGGGCGCACGCCTATCTCACTTGCCGCAGGGCAGGGGCATGTCGCGGCTGTCGCCCTGCTTATATCCGCTCCCCAAGTTCAGCCAGACCTACCAGACCGCAGTGGCATGACGGCCCTCTCCTGGGCCAGTATTAACAACTTCCCTTTCTGCGCCACCGCTCTTCTGAATAGCCTGAGAGTGCAAGTCTGGCATGCCGATACGTCCGGGCGAACTTCCCTGTCCCTCGCCGCCTCCCGCGGCCATCTCGATCTCGTCAGGCTTTTCCTGCATGCTCGAGGTGGAGGAAAGGACTTGCGAGACCTCTTCGGCCGTACTCCTCTCTCCTACGCCGCCGCCGCTGGCCACACCTCCTGCGTATATCTTCTCCTAAATTACCCGGACGTTGATGCTAAATCACTAAATAAGAATGGTCGTTCCGCGCTTTCTTATGCCTTCGAACATGGCCATGTCGAGATTGTACGCGCCCTACTAACACGCAGCCCCTCATGTGCAGATGTGGCTGATAACGATGGTCGGGCGCCGATGGCATGGGCCACAGACGCACAGCCAGGCGAGCGCGCCGAGGTGGCACGCTTACTACCAATGACTAGACCTAGGAACGCAAATCGGCCCCGAATGCGAAGAGCTCACTCCGATTCATGGCTTGATAAGCCGCAAATGCCTGGATATCCTCAAGGTGACGGTCCAGCATGGGGTTGTAGATGTCAACATGCGAGACCGGGATATTAGCCATAATGAACAACTAAATAAGTAGATGGTGTTGATATATCGAACATGGACAGCTCGGAGAAGACTTGAAGATATTGTAAGAGCGAGAGGAATAAAGCCAATGTTGTGTAGAGCAAACTTGGAAAGTATTTGGAGGCTTCAAGCAGGTGAACGGTCTGCAACAGCGATTACAACGACTATAACTTCTAGAGCATTGAGACAGCATGATCATTTGAAGTCACTACCCCTTGCACTCGGATAAGAAGATCTACTCCGTCAAAGAGGGTTTCTTGGCTTCCCAATTTGAAGCTTAAAATTGCGACAGCTCGCTCGTTAAGAATAGGAAAATTATTAACATTATCTTGGTGAGAAACCATGGCAGCAACTGTGAAGTCGCAGCAAGGTGGAGGCAGAGCAGACCCATGCGTCGTGATATTCGTGAATCGCAATTGAGTAAAATATCAAATGACGATTACACTGGATAAATCCCCAAATCAGACATAAAGACGTACGTGGAGACCTTGATGTTTCCAGCCATAGCAGCGTGTTGCATGTTGCAAGACTCCTGTGTCACTACTCTCTTGTGGATGCTGTCACTGATAGCAACTCCAACCGAACTGGGCGTTGTTATAGCCTCACAGCTTAGCGGATGCAGTCCCCCACTCGAAACCCATGTTTTCTTGAGGAGGATTGCGCTTGGATCAATCGGAGAGTATTTTAATAGGCGGAAGAGGAAACATTGTCGGAGTATTGTCAAACTTGGCGACCAGAGAGAGGCATACAATGTGCTTGCATTATTAGCGTGTGTTTGCATTGCACGGTCCCGGTTCTTGGCACGCCATTTGTCCATCTCGAAGCTTTGGATGAACGACCTTCCCCAAAGGCAACCTTTGCTGTCCGCATTGAGCTGCAAGGCAGAAGGAGTGGAACCCACTCATCATGACGCGTTCCGAGTCTATGACGAGCCTTGACCAGCTCGAAAAAATAAACCAGTATGGTGGAGACGGAGAAGGTTCCCTCTGGGCGGTGGAAAAGAACGACTACAAGAAGCCCAAGCTTCCTCAGGTGTCCAGCGCTCTAGCGACAAAAGCCAGCCTTGTCCGATCGCTGAGAACTAGAAGCATTCAATTGTTTGGCCTGCCAAGCTGCAATCATGCTGTCTGGCTTTCTTGTAATTCTGGCTTGGGCCAGCTTGACCGGTGCAGCATACCTGGACAAAAGACAATCGACTGCAACTGCCGCCAGCAGTACGAGCAAGGTACCCCAGTACTTTCAGACTACTCCCGAGATATATGCTGGTATGGAATAGATAGTCATTTGGTAGTCAATTCATACTGACCTTTAACTTAGGGCCAACTGCTACTGGCCGAGCCCCTTTCCTCGCCCAGACAAACCCAGCGCCGTTTGGCCCAACGGGCTCCTTTGTCGCCAATAGACCATTGGAAACAGCTCTTCCCATTGCTGGCGATACTACGAATGCCAATATCTTCCAACTGATGGGCCAAATAAGTCCCTACTTCCCAAACCCCAGGTTTGCGGCACTAAGAGATTGCACCAATACACATGACTAAGATTAACAGTGGATTTGGTGTTCAAGAGTACCCTTTACCGACCGGGGCGAACATAAGCCTTGTCAACATGCTCCATCGACATGGAAGCCGATACCCGACCTCTAACTCAGGCGTACAGAAATTCGGAGCGGGCCTGACCCAGTTGATCAAGTCCGGCACCACCAACTTTACTGGCGCACTTTCTTTTTTGAATTCATGGTCTTATCAACTGGGGTGAGGCCACTTTTTCTGTCGTTATTAGTGGCATTCTTGCTAAAGGATATTCAGAAACGAGATACTAGTGCCAATTGGGCGGCAAGAGTAAGTTTCAAAACAATGGTAGAAAACATCGAAATGCTGACGTGTGACTAGGCTTTTCGACTCAGGCGTCCTACATTACTATCAATATGCTCATCTTTACAACACGAGCACCAAGATAATTGCCCGCACCACCACTCAAGACCGCATGTTGAAAAGTGGGGAATATTTCCTCGCTGGGTTCTTTGGCCTTGAATGGACGAACAATGCGACCTTGGAAGTTATCATCGAGGGCGATGGCTTCAACAACAGCTTGGCTGGCTACGACAACTGCAACAATTCAAACACCGCGGTTGCTGCAGGAGGTACTAACGCTAGTATCATCTGGGAGAATAAGTATCTGGCCAATGCAACTGCACGTTTCCAGGCACTGTCCGGAAACTTCAAGTGGAATATATCTGACACTTACAAGTATGTTATTCTATGGTTTCCACGAGCCAAGCCTCGTGAATGCTGATGTAGTGGTCCAGTGCGCAGACACTTTGTCCTTATGAGACTGTAGCGTTTGGGTACTCCGCGTTCTGTGACCTTTTTACCTATGAGGAATGGCAGGGTTTCGAGTATTCTATCGACCTCGATTTTGCAGGAAACAACTATTTCCAAGCCCCGACCGGAAGAGCCGTTGGTATTGGTTATGTTCAGGAGGTCCTCGCTCGCCTACAAAACCATGTCATCACTTCGGCTACTGCGCAAGATAACATTACGCTGGATAACAATACGACGACATTCCCGTTGAACCAGACTTTGTATTTTGATTTCTCGCATGACACCAACATTGCTGCGGTTTTGACGGCATTTGGCCTTACGCAGTTTGCACCAACTCTACCTACCTCCGGTAAAGCACATGAACAGTTGCGGTTATAGACTTTGTGGATAATCTTTGTTATAGGTCCTCCGCCAAACCAACAATTGATCGTTTCACACCTCCAACCATTTGGGGCTCGTCTCGATATCGAAGTAATAACCGCGCCACACCCCGTTTCTCCTAACCGAACTACCGCAGCCTATGCGTATAATTCGGGTGGTTCCACGAAATACATTCACTTCATTGTCAACCAGGTGAGTTTCCAAAGTCATTCCTGACTTCATTAGAGGTTTGAGATGCTAACCGCGCTATAGCGTACCCTTCCTCTGGGGCGCAGTTTTACAGCTTGTGGGAATCGGACCGACGGGTGGTGTGAGCTGGAAACATTTCTAAAGGTTCAAAGCCAGTCACTTGCATCGGCACAATATGATTTTTCATGCAATGGGTGAGGAAATGTTCTCAGTGTTTCAATCTTAGGTGTATTGACTGGCGCTAGGAAATATCCCGCCGTCCCTTATGGGTCGATCACCAACGGCGTCCCTCTACCAACGGCCACCTCTTCCTAATATAAGAAGAGGCTCATACATAAGGATTTGGTTTCGCGGTCCCTCCTTATTCCACACAGAACGCATCTAGTAGCAGAGCTTGTATTTGCCCAGCTTAGAGTAATACGAAATCTACGCGATCGAGGGATGTTCAATACATCGACGTGTCGGTCGTCGTCCTAAGTCCATCCTAATCAGTCAATCAATCCAATTGCTCGAATAAGGTAGGTAGGCACATTAAACTAAGGGTGAGTCAACTGCGAGGAATTAGTCATACGCCAAGCCGCTAAGCCCATCAAGGTCAGTGCAATCTGTCCTGTCCTGATCGACTTCCAGCACACCATCAACTGCTCTGTTCTATTCTCTGACGCTCGCCCAGGCCGAGTGCGACTCGACCATTTGCACTATTGACATCAAAGGAGGATCCATTGTGAGCGAGACTACACCCCATTGACCAATGACTTGTTATCAGCTATCGATAGACTGATTGGACGCTAGTGGGGGGTGGCTGTGTGTAACTTCTGACACGAACTGCTAACACTTGCTACACTTGCTGCGGCGCGCGGAGGCTCCCTCAAGCTACCCTCCTCGCCCCAGGATAGACCTTCTATCATCAGTCCAATGAAACAACGGCGAGTATCCTTTCAAACAGAACATTGGAGTCTGCCCGTTTCATGGCAACAATGGCAACATCCGCGACCATATATGTCTTGCAGGCAAAGTCGCATTGGTCTCGGGTAAGTCTGGCTGCCACGCGGTCCGGCTGCAGGCAGGCTTCCTTTCTTTCTTTCTTTCTTGCATCTCTGGCGTTGCGCATGGCTGCCTATGACTAGACGCTAACTTAGAACTGTCCGATATGTGGAGAAATGGACAGGCATCGATCAAGTCCTATCGGGTCTGCTATTACTCACTACCCCGTGATGCCATCATTGTGCCAGGGTTCCCATTATCGAGTCTCCAACACTTATAACACTCCATGCCTCATCCTATTAATTCATCCCTATACCAACCCTGTTCGAAACGTTTTCGTTCCGTTTCTCCATCTCAAACATTTAGAGACTGGTGGTGTGACGTTGTGGGTGGCTTCGAATCCAAATCTATCTCTAACACAACAATTGTCGCCTCTTGACATATATACTCTCCAAGGTGTCTCATCTACTTTACACCATCATCTACCATTATATCAGACCTCAATCCGACCGGGTTACACAGCAACAAAGATCACAGACCGTCACCATGTCCTCTTATCAGCGTCAAGTAGGCTTTGCACCCGCCCCGGCATATTCGCGCCTGCCCAGGGATGACGAGGTTTATGTAATGAAGGCCTTTGCTCGCCATGCCTCTCACTGTTCCTCTTGTGCCCACCCTTACGACGTTCATCGCAGGGGCGGGACCCTCTGCGCTAAAGGCCATCAACGCGCCATTGACGTGGCCCAGTACCTATACAACAAGAGCGGCCAAGCTTACTCCCTTGTTGACCACGAAGGAAATCAACGCATGCAGGTCGAGATCCCTCTTGGCTGTGAGGCCGTTCGCGAACTTTTAAAGGCCATGGAGCGCGGTTTACGTCTTCGTCGAAAGGCCCCAGTTGTCAGCTATGACCAGACCTATCATGTTCCAGCCCGCCACAGCGCGAACTTCGATCACCTCCCACGGCGAGAATCTTTACTGTCCCGGAAACCCCGACTCGAGACCGCAGAGCCTCCAGCTTGGTCTCTTAGGCAGCAGCGGCGTGAGAAGCCCTACTACGCGGGTCGGGACAGCCTCTACGAGCAGGACTTGAGGGAAAGAGAGCGCAGATACAAACAGCAGCAGCCGGCTTACTACGGAGTTTCTCCAAGGCAGCCACCGCCAGTGCCACCGAAAGACCCTTACTGGCAAGGTCGAGTACCGTCACGCGCGGGAAGTTATTCAAGTTATTCATCGATGGAATAGGCTCCTGGTGTTGATCCTTGTCCAGCAGGATGTGGAGAATACTATGGTTCGTTCAACGATCGTGCATGGTCGCCCGGTTTTGGAGTGACCAGATAACGCGAATGCATCGTCATATGCCACATTCCTTGAGCTGCCTGCAGGTTGCGTCGAAAGTCGTCAGCCCCGCGTAAACAGGGCGTAGTCTGATTCTCCCGACAATCTGACGCTAACGCTGCGATTATAGCCGCCTTACAGTCAGTCCCAAGGACAAGGCAAAGCTTGCACGATAGCAACATTCCGCTTTGACATGCAACTTGCCACTCGAGGACGAGATCACGCCACAGCAGGCTGGTTAGATGGAGCTACTACCAATGAGCAAACCCGCGCAAGCGCATAACCGTATGATAGCAATGTCAGCAATGTTATTTGCAAGAATGTACAAATCTCAACCTCATGTGATCAAAACCCGCCATAGACAAAACGTATCGTGGCGACTGATACGAGCACAATTCGTTCAACCCTCTGCACCCAGAATATCCAAAACGCCACCACGAAATGTCTTTGCAACTTCCACCAGCCCTATGTGTTTCCAGATTCGAAACGCGTCGCTAACGCCGCCTACACCACCACCGATCCTTCCTCTAGCCCTAACCGTGTCCAACCCCTCAGCCTCGCAGCTCGAGACATCAAGTATGAAACTCAAGACGCTATCGATAAGACGGGAGATGGGCAATGCATTCCCAATGCGGGTCCTTCCGCTGTGGGTTTGATGGTTTCCCACCAGGTAGTATCACGTTGGTCTAAAAATGTCAGAATCAAGACTCTCTGGATACAACCGTGTATTCGATACTCTTCCCATCGACCTCCGCCATTTCACTAGCCTTACGCGTTCCCAACACCGTAAGGAAGCATATCGCAGTCACGAAACGATTCTCCAATATGCCTCACACCATCATTTTACCGTCCAGCTTGCGCCATCCAACACCGCGGAACCACCTGCCAGACTTGTGCCTCTACGTCCCGGTAGAGTGAGGGTCAAACAAGATCGGACGCTTTACATCATACTGGATCACATCCATCATACCGGACTAGCAAATGTCAATAGAAAACAATCAATTCCTCCAGCTCTAATCTAAACCTCTCTGCAACACACCAGCCTTACGCGTCTCCGCATTCCGAAGGAATCAAGTGCTACTCGCAATACTAACCGCTAACCTCTTCCAAGTAACCTATCGCTCCGGCTCCTGACTTTTAGCACCAAAACAACCAACATCGCCGAAACCGTTTCAACCGTACCGGCTCAAGTCGACGAACTCGCAGCCTCAGCCCGAATATACCAGCAACCCAACGGGAACATACAGCGTAAGCATCCCTTGCTCGCGAAGGTGGATTGTCTTTTTCTAGTCATAGATTAGGCAATCAGCTCTGCGCCCTGTTTGATAGCTTAGGTTCTAATCAAGGGTCGACAATGGTACGATTTCCACGTGCTGCACTAGGCTATCAGTCCTGCGCCCCAGTCTACAGCTTGGGGCTACATGATAGAATCAACGATGGTGAATACGGGTAGGCGTTCCGGAGTGCATCCGTTTCTCTGTTGAGGTTGGCGATAGTCGTAGCTCAAGCTGTACTTTACTCACCATAGGTCCAGGCTATCAGCGATCCAAACATTGTAGATGGTGCATGCTAGGAAGAAGAAAGACCATGATAGTCAGCGATAAGACCTATCTCATTGAAGAACGTTATGCTTGACAGGCAAACACCAGATAACCTCTTAAACAAAAGTTCGGGTTCCTATGAACTAGCCTCTGAGCATTCCAATATCAATTCCTATCGATATTTTCCAATTTTCCAAGTAGCCACGGCGCCTCTACTCGTAGCCACATTTGAAGACCTCCAGACTTGCATCTTCCACCTTCCCGACCCTTTTCACTTCCCAACATTACACTCCCAAAACCGCCCCCGTCAACCCTTCATACCCCCCCCCCACCCCTTCCATCTCCACTACCCTACGGCCGCCACCCCAGCCTCAGCTTTGCCACCCCGGAAAACCAAGCGCAGAGCCAAGGCGTGCATGAGCGCCCCTAAGAACAGACAGTCGTACCGGTGACTGTCCAACGTGTTTGGGTTTGCATGGCAATATGTCGGCTTCAAGAGTTTCTGAGGGCTTTTGATCATTTTTGAGAGCCGTGTTTCTTTTGGGAGGAAGTCAGTCACTGGGGGACCGGGTGGGTGTAATAGCGATGATAGTATTATAGCGGCTTTTAAAGTCTGGGAAGGGGGTTTTTTTTACTACCGTTGCCAGCGTTTCGATCTGAGATTTTCATGTTTCAAGAGCGGTTTTGATAGATTAGGAGGCAGCTGTTGTGATATAAAATCGAATAAGTGATAATGTGCCCGAGGCTAGAAACACGATGACTGGGGTCGTATCCATTTTGGCTCTAAATGCAAGACGGACTGTTGTTGTTTTGAAGAGGGGTCCCCAGGACCAGTCAGATCTTGTGCTACCAGAGTCTTGAGACCTTGGCCACGAGTACCAGTAGTAAACCGTCGAGTCCGCTACCCACTATACGTCGTCTGCATTTTCGCGGATAGCATTCTAAAAAATCTACAGGTCAGGTTCAAGGGTTTTCTCAATCATCCTCATGGCTAAGGTTTGAAGTGGTCATCCATAGGAATAGCTGGAGTGGCTGGTTGGAAAATGTGAGCGAGGATATGATGCCACTTGGTGTGATTTTTACTGATATTGGGTTGGGAGGGAAGGTATCGGGGTTTTGGTGTAGATTCTGGAGTACCCAGGTCTTTTTATCTGGAGCTTTTTTTCCCTTCGAAGTACTCTTGCTGGTGCTTTGCCTGTGCCTGCCTCTGCCAACGATGCATGCACGTTCTCAATCATTGCTGACTTCAAAACCACCACCATGGCTGATCCTAGTACCATGAAATCAACACCCCCAACCTTGAGACCTCCCAGTTCCACACACCCCATGACCTCGAACCGGTAACCTAACAGCTTGAGCACGATTTACCTAGAGAAATTGAAGCTTGTGGAGAAGAAAAAAGAAGCAAGAAGCAGAAAAGCTACGGTTGAAGGAAAGGTGGTGGAATTGTTATCTGGTCCGTTATCAAAGACTACAAGAACCATTGGTGAACTTTACCATGTATCATTAATGACAACAAGTCTTTAACCAGCTTCTAAATCATCTACAAGAATAGACATAGCAAAGAAAAAATCCCCTGTTGGAGCGATGAGAGCACGTCCCAGCAATAATCAAGAATCGAGACGAAAGTCTTCTTGAATGTGATGAAAAGCTTCTGTTGAGAAGGACCTTAAGCGGTTGAGAGACACGAGTGACCTGTGGTAGATTGCAGTAGGGCGGAGTGCACATCTCATGCTGATCGAGATTGGGTTATAGCATTCGTTGAGAGAATAAAGGATCAATGAGATAGAGAAGTGCTGAGTCTTGTTCTTCTTTCCAGAGTCGTATAGAATAGGAAAGCACCAATTTTTGGTCGAGGGTTAGTTGGCCTAGATACTTGTGCCAACATAGATGTTAGTTGAGTTCTGGATCTGGTCTTTCTAGGACTTCAGCTTAAGAGACCGCACAAGCAGCGTCTTCGTGGCTGAAGACGAACCTGCTATGACAGTGATTTTTCTTGCACCAAAACAACGCCCAAATGGTCAATCATATCCTTGAATCATTGAATCTGATAACCCAACCCGATTCGCGGACTTTTCTCCTCGTTCACACCCTGGAGTCTTGGTCTTACTTCTCTATTCTCAAAGTCGGGGACAAACGTACAGAGACAGATGTCATATCTTGGACGGAAGGAAACGACTACAGATGCAGTATGCAGAGTATAGTCCATCAATATCATAATCCTATCGTCCCTCGTAACTCTCCTCGCAGTTCCCAATCCGCATCCAGCCTCCCACGCATCCCAAGCCAAAGAGAACCAACCACTACGCCTTCCTCCACCAGCAGCAAAAACAGCAAACAATCATAACTCGTTGGTATCGTGACAATCCATCACCTAACAGCGGCCCGATATTTCCCCATGCCTCTTTCCCACCCTCATCTCCCTCACCCCTCTGTTTCCCCTTCCCTTCCCTCTCTCCTCACACCTACTTCGCCGGACAGCTCTACTCACACCAAAAACCCGTAAGCCCAATCAACTATTGTAGCAGCAACGCACCTCCCCACTCACGAGCAGTCTCGAACAGACACAGGGACGAGAAGTGGGAGAACGTACCGCGCCGCAGCTTCCGCACGTGGTCGATGCGCCAGGGGTCGCGGCGCCGCATTTGGGGCAGGCGGGGTGGTTGTGCGGGTGCATGATTTGTTTGGGTCGTTGGATGGGATGGATAGGGCTGTATTGGGGACTGCAGAGAGTGTGATTTTTTTGGTTTGATAGGGGCTGGGAGATGGGGTGGTGAGGATGGAGGATGCGGATTGCGGAGGGGAGTCAGGCAGTGAAGGTGGGGTTGCATGTCCTGTGTGAAAGGGGGAGATGTCCTTTGCGTAAGAGAGGTAGAGAGCTCCAGTGATTGCTAAAGCGAAGGCTGCATTTCTTTCATAGTTCTGATACCATGACTTAGAAAAAGTTCAAAGTCAAGTATCTGGTGAAAGATGGCTCTTGTCTTACCCTTTTGATCCATTCTTTGCGCTTGAAAAGAGCATGAATCTTGATAGATTTCTGCAGTAAATCCGGAGACTTTGCTTTCCTCTCTGCTTTACTCCTTCCTCTTCGAATATATATGCTAAACCGGACATAGAGCTTTCGCCGCACGAGCAACACTTCTATGTAATGGAACTTATGAAAAAAGCGGCATCCTTAGGGGTTTCCTCGATAACGAGCATTGAGTTGTCAGCTTTACCTCTGTTCGAGTCGATTACTTCGATGATTGCGTCCGAGTTCTGAGTGTATACACGCAGGCCGACGACACAACTTGCGTTCCAGGGGTCCTCCGAAGGCTCGCGTGTAGTCTTTTTACCTTTCTGAGGTTTCTCTTTATCTAGAGATCTCCCCCGGGCCTTTCTATCTTCGGCGCCTTCTTTTTCTTTCTTTTCCCCCAACAAGGGGTTGCCTTCGGTCATCAAAGCTCTTTCCACTACGCTGGTATGAGATGCAGCACTCAAAGCCTCGTCTTCGCCTTTTCCCGTTCCGTTGAGCTGTGGCTTGGCATGAGCAAGGTCATAGGACAGCCCGATGCGTAACAACTTTTCCCTCCTTACAATCCAATTGGACTTTACGACATCCTCAATCTTGTCTGCATCGTCGGTTCTGGCGGCATATATTTTCATGCGCACTTCGTACGTCCCAGCCTCCAAGTCTAATTCAACGCTAACAGATCGGTGGGCAGCATCTTCCCCACCAGTCGATGTGATATAGTCCGCCTGGTTGCACTCGTATAATCGGAATGATATCCAGAATACGTACTGACCCTCCAGACCCCTGAAGTATTGCTCATCGAGTCGCGAAAGGACAATCACAATCGGAGATGCTTTCGTCAAGATGATTCTGAATATAACATCCTCGTAATGCCCCGCCCAGGGTACTACTAAGCTGGTCCACCGCTGGGTAATATTCCAATCGGCAGTAAATAGTCTCGTCTGGTAGAGTATCTCGAATTTACGAAGGAAATCCTCGAAGCGAATCCAGAATACACCGTCGTCGCCAAAAACATGGCCAAGTTCTTTGATAGCTTCGGCTGTCCATTGACTGGAACCATCGCTCCAAGGTCCGTTCCACTCAGCATGTCCCCAAGGATTCATAATCATCAGAAGGCGTTCTTCGCCATAGCATTCAGCTCTCAGGATTGAGTAGGCATGGTCGCCATAAATGCCGTCTCTGCCCGCATTATACGGATCGTTTAAGGTATGAGTTGCGCAGCCAAATAGAAAGTCATCATTAACTTTGCAAAGGCCTTCCTCCCAGAGCCTATTTTTGCTGAGAACGTCGTTAGTGTAGATCTTCGTTGTCGTACCACCTGTCAGATCTTCAATTCCATTTCTCGTGGACCAAGCCGTCAGCAAATCTTTCATTTTGCCATTCGGACATCTCGCCACTTACCCAATTGATCCACCGGTTATTGCTTCGTAGTCTCCATGAGCCTTAGCGAAAGCCTTCTCAAGTAAAGGCACCCAAGTCTCGTCGGGGTGTGCGCTATGTGCATAAACAAGTGCAATTGAATTGGTTTGGTTTAACTTTCGATACTGCTCAACTGCGTCCATACGCACACGGTTGTCCTCCCAGGCGCTCCTTTGCCCATCACTAAGAGCTTCGTAGTCCGCAGTTCGCAAATAGAGCTTATCATCCACTATTACAGAGATCCATTCCCCATCGCGGAAAAATAGAAAACCATAAATCCCCACTTCTTCATCACGATCGAGGCAAATCCTCTTGATTAAATCTTGTCTGGGTTTGCAGTTACGTATGCTCGATATCGCGGCAACAAACCAGCAAGTTGCACCGCCGCCTTGGTGGATGCTTTTAGCAGTGGTTTCTTCGACAAAGAACTGCGGATTCCCGAATATATCGCCAACCCTTTTGACACAACCAGGGTGTCTTAAACGGTCTGACGAAGAGATAGATCGATTGGAAGGCCTTGAGGGAGAAGGTGACGGTGAGGTACTCTTTCTGGCAAACAGTTCATTTGTGGATTCGTACTTGTCGTCGAGATCGAAGTCTATGTCGCTGAACTTTTTATTCTTCCGCCTGCACTCCTTGACGATCTGGGTAATCTTTGCATTGCACGTCGTCTTCGCTACGTCATATGATGCTTTGACGCTCGTTGTACTAGTAGTTCCCTTCCAGACTTGCTGTTCGAACGTTTGGGAAGATGCATTGCGAGGAAGGATTGCTAAGGCTGTAGCGTGTGAGCATGATATCTGGTCGTCTGTGAGTCCTTAACACAATCGCGAAAGAAATTCAAGGAATGCAAGATGGAGGCTGGGTGGTTTTTGATCCACTCATCATAAAGTGCATCACCCACGACAGTGAAGGACGTGTGAGGTTTCTTGAGTAGTAATACGCAAATAGCAAAGTCTCAGGGGAAAGAACCCGAAGTAGAAGTATAAGAAATTGATTAGGTGAGACTTACCTTTGAGCGGAGACTCCGTGGGTGGTAGTTTTGTTCTCCAAAAGTCATTAATAAGTTCCTGAGATGACAGACTTTTTGTCGACGACATATTGATTTGATCTCTTGTAGGTGTGAGAGAGGATCAACGATGACAACCTACAGAATTTGCGATAATTCCCCAAGTCTAATATACTGAAAGACACCAATGGCTCAGCCGCATCGTATTTATTTCTTCAGCTCTCTAGGCAACCAGGCAGCCTTCAGGCGGCGCTGCACGCAGCCGCATCATTTCCTCAAGAGCTCATTATGTCGTACTGTACAGTCGAGGTTGTGCGTAAATGCCGGGCCGAACCTGCAGTATTGTGCTACTGCCTGGAATGAGGCTGCGCTCCTGGTGGCATTAGATACGAGAACATTAGTAGTATTCTTTCAAAAACCTCGAGACTTGCGATCAATTTGATTTACTGTGTTTGGAGCGAGGAAGCTCCAATGGTTTCGAGTTTACTGCGGAAGATTCCAAAACCAAAACAAAATCAAACACCAATATGGATCCAACTTTTTGGGATTGACATTGTTGGCTGTCACATGATACGCTAAATACAGCACCCATTTCTTAAGTCCCAGCTACAGTCTAAAAGAGGAGAGGCTCGTCTACAATCAAATCTAGTTTCTCTGATCCCTAAAGTCGTCCATGAATTTCTCGTGAAAATCCGTAATCCTCGACACCCATTCCGTACCCGGAGCCAAGAACGTCGTTCTAAAGTGTAGCGTTCCTTCTTTCTGCCCGAAGCCGCATCCAGGAACCACGCAAATACCCGTGGTTTCAAGAAGGCGGAAGCAGTAGAATTCATCTGGTTCACGGCCCTCTTTCTTGGCCTGCTCAATCGCCTTCCTTGGGATGGTGATTGACGGGAAGAGGTACATTGAGCCCTATAAGAGTGTCAGTGATTACACTCTTAGCAACAATGCGAAACTCGAGTGTACCTGTGGACTCTGGCACTCGACGCCCTCCATCTGCTTGAAGGCGTCGTAGAGTGCCGTCGCTCTCTTCTGGAGGCCCTGGGAAATGCTGTTGTATTCTTCCTTATATAAGGGATAGCTTGGATCTCCTTCTTTCGGTGGGTTGACTTGCATCTCGACCAAACACTGTCCAATGACAGGTGGGCAGAGCATTATACTGACAAATTTGTAGATTTGGGCTGCTACCTCAGGATCGAAGCCAACAAGCTCGAAGTAGCCTCCACGGTGGCCGCACTCGCCCACCATGCCCTTGGAGATACTGTTCAGAGATGCGACTTCCAGGCTGTCGTACTTTTTTGGAACTTCCTTCTGTAGATCACGTAGGCCCTTCTTAAAGGAGGTGAATTTTCCAATGAAGACATTAGTTTGATAAACTTCATCGGCCAGGACCACGAGCTTCTCTTCTGCAGCGAATTCCAACACACTGCGAACATCGTCGGCAGATAAACTTGCACCAGTGGGGTTTCCAGGATTAATAACAACAATGGCTCTGACGTCGGTTCCTTCTGACCGAGCCTTCTTGTAGGCATCGCGGACAGCGTTGATATCGGTTCCCCATGCCTTGCCCTCGTCCAAGTAGTAGGGCACACAACGTGCGTTCAATACTGCAAGGGTGGCAGTATAAAGAGGGTACTGGGGTATGGGGACGAGTATCCCAGTTTCAGGCTTTGCACAAATGACATTCATCAGTGTGTTGACCCCGGATGACGCACCAGCACTCAAGAATATCGATCCAGAGTCTGCTGGGTAGCCGTCCCGGTTTTCAATATATCTAGCTACACTTCCTCTTATCCCTGGTACGCCCTGACTCTGACTGTAGGCCCCAACACTGTGCACTTCGCTCAACAGCCATTTCGCCCTTCCAATCACATCCTGTTTGTAGCCAAATGCGCTCTTCAAGGCTTCCTCATTTTCCAGCAACGGGGGATATTCCAATATGCTCAGCACCTGACGAAAGAACGTTATGGGCTTCTGATCGAGCTGCTGTGGGTTGCCAATGTTGGCGGAGATAACCTTATCGAATGGCAACGGTTCCTCGGGCGGGGTTGGAGGATGCCCTTTCTGAAGCTGAGCCCTGTATTTCTCTGAGCGGGTTGCCAGTTCTCCACGCACAGCATATTTTGCTTCTTTGACATGAGGATTGATGTTGTCAATGTTCAGGCTTCGTAATCTTGAAGTGGAGGACATGGTGCGTATGGATGGGTTGGGATGGTTACCAGGGCGGAAGCAGACAGCTATTGGCGTCAGTTAGTCGGTATGATACCACGGAACGCATTGGTGACAGAAATCTTAAGCGGATATAGACTTCAACTCCAAAAAGCAGGAACGGGACGCCAGTGAGCTTTACCTTGCCTTGAGCCCTGATGAATAGTCTTAAAGGTAGGTGAAAGCGTAGAAAATCTACAGCAGAGGCTCAAAAGGAGCGAGTCTGCTCTGAAGTAAATATTCGATGAGGACATCGCAGACACAGCGGTCAACCGGGCGCCTGGAGCGTTGATCCTTTTAGCGCCCTTGATAGGCCCTGATTTGTTTTTCAGACACGTCTTCACACCGCACGGGACCGTTGGTAGAGGGATTTGTTATCAGCAAGAAAAAGCAAGATGTTTATTACAGAGGATTTCCGGACATGAAGTCCAGTCGGATTGTGGATCTCCACGTAAAGCTTTGGCTTCCCATTGCCGAGACCCACATCTGCTCGATTACGCTTCAAACGCTCTTCTAGCCGTTTTCTAAGAGCAGATGTCAAGCTCGGCGAGTATTGGATAGTATGTGGGCTGGGGGTAGTGGGGATTTGGAGTATTTGGAATTGCATATGGAAATGCGAGGTTGATGGAATGGCAAGTCGCTAGGAGCTGCCTCAACAAAGTAAACGGGCAATCGTGTCTCACAGCATTGGTACTTTCATTGCTCTGATATCATTGAGCTGTGTGGCTGCCAAGCTTGACATGAGTTATAACCCTACTCTCGAGTCTAGCCAGCCGATGAAGAGGTCTCTAGGCGAATGTACTCCACCATACGAATGAGTCAATATTGCCAAGAACAAGCTCTATTACTTTTGATAATACTTGGGCACTAGCTTGCTATCTATTAGTATGGTACATGCTCATGCTCGACTCGACCTCACCCCCTTTCACTTCCCCTCAACCTGACCGCCTGCCCGTACTTCTGCAACTTTGTGATCAACCCATCACCTTGCTTAACCACATCAGTGTACTGCTTGTTCTTGTCATCGGGACGATTCGTCTCGATGATCCCGTTGACACGGTCGATGGTGCAAGGAATGCGATCTGCGGCGATGAATTTTGCTAAGTCGCTAGCCAAAGAGGTCGCGATTAGCCAGATTGCTTGAAAAGTAAACGTAGGCAGGAGTGAGCATACCGGTCTAAGAAATCAACAGTGATACCAAAATCGTTCGCCATGCTGGAAAGTCCCACCACCCTGTAGCTCTGCAACAGCTGCTGGTATCCCCTCAAACGCATCTCGCGCACGAACCACCCTCTATGTTCATATAGATATCTATCTTGGCTCAGAAAGTTCTCCTCCACAGCCGCTAACGCAAGGAAGAAAGCCTGGTAATTGCAGACATAAAAGCTCCTGACAAGGCCTGCCAGTGGCGTAAAGTCGACGGGAGCTTCGACTTCCGCCGGACCATCGCTCGAGGATCCTAGAGTGGTGAGGTTCACGGCAGCTGGTGCAGGTGTGGGTGTAGCTGAAGAAACATCTTTCATGTCTTCATCGCCGGCCGCAGGACCGGCCGAAAGGGCACCGGAGAGAGCAGCAAGCTTCTCCTCTCCGTCACCCAGGATAGCTTTAATCTCGGGAGCATCGAATACTTTGGCTTTAAAGTCAACGCGCTTCAGGGATATTGAGCCGGCAAGAACAGAATAGACCACGAGGGAGGAGTAGGAGCAAAGTTCGTAGCTCGTAAATGTAGAGAGACTATCAAGGAGGAGAGGAGCGGCAAGGTTGTATGAGCGTGTAGTGAGTAGGTGTAGGCCCTGGTAAGCCTTGAGACGATTTCGACGATCCCAATCACCGCCACTCTCCACGAGGGCCTTTGCACGGTCGATACTCTTTTTCACAAAGACTTTGTCACCAAAGAAGATGCCGATGCGGATGATTGCGAGGACGATATCGATTTTGGTGCCTAGTACGCCGGTTTTCTCGAAGAGAGCTTCGTAGGATGAGATGGCTTGTTCCTACATAAATAGTGAGTTGTGGAAAACAGCTCGAGCTAGCTCATGTACTCATACCTTGTCGCAAACTCTCGCCCAGAACTCTGCCCTCTTCCCTTTCGCAGCTTGCACCTCTGTGTCACCAGCTTTCTCCGCGGCCTCTTCCTCCTCCTTCTGGAAGGTCTCCAACTCCTTCTCGTTATCCGCCGTTAGCTTTTCATACAGCTCCTCGTCCCAGGGAAACGAGACCCCCTTTCTGCCAGCCATTATACTTGAAGCTCCATTAGGCCTTCTTGACCCAGACATTCTCCGTGCTGATCCCTCCCCTGTGGCATTCAATACACCGTCATTCGGATGTGCCAGGTGGCGGTATAGAGGCGCCATTTTGTGCTCTGAGATAGCATCCTGAAGCTTTTTGAGAGATATCTGCCGTGACGTTTCCGGAGCCGAGGGATTTGTAAGGGTGAAAATGTCTTGTGAAAGTGAGAGATTGGGGTACTTGGCGAATTGCGGGTCTGAACCCATGGCGGCGGAGCCTGTGGCGGTGGGCGCAAACGTATATATGATTCCTCAAGGTCTCGTAGGATAAATTGTCGTAAAAGCTGGTGATGTAGTGTAAAGTAGTTCTTGAGTAGCTCAGGTTGAGGTTGAGATGGTTGAACATCAACAAGCTTCGCAAGCTAGCCTGCAGGGATTAGGAGCTCAACCTTCAGTACCTGTACATGACTCCATATATGACTTCCCGTGGTACAACTTTTTTGCATTAAACGAACTAGAGGTTTCAATTGACGCCTTAATAATTCTCAACATACAAAAAGGCCTTTGGGAGGGAGTCGTGGTTTTCTTATTAATTAAAGCTTAACCTTTGTTCACCAATCCGACCTCCGCCCCTCAAGCTTCTAATTGAGGCCTGAACTAAAGGGTTCACCACCTGATATAAGGGTTCTTTCTTGAGATGTCCGAAAAGACCTCTCCACTACCGAAGGGGTCCTCACTCTCCGTTGACAAAGCTACCAAAGCAGTCTCGGAAATCAAGCAACCGCAGCCATCTAGCGGGAAAGAAACAGAAGTGGTCTCAGCGGGAAAGAAACGGCCTCGGCCTTCTGAGGACGAAGATGCTGGGGTGGCTCCGCCAGAAACGAAGCGGCCCCGACCCTCCGAGGACGAAGGCGCTCTATCCCGCCCTCGCAAACGCCCCGGAGGTGCCTCTCGCATCGCCACAGCAGACAAAGAAGCAGTTATCCAGCGGCAACACCAACGAGAGGAAGAAGCTAGGAGAGCTGCCGTCACACGAGGCGTGCAAGATGTAGTACGGCAACATTACAACGCAGTACCCCAGCGGGGGAGGGATTGGCGAAAGACGGATAGTCGGATCAAAGGGCTACGGGCTTTCAATAATTGGGTTAAGAGCACAATCATTCACAAGTTCTCCCCTAGCGACGGTGGGGATCAACGGCCATTGCGGGTTTTGGATATTGGGTGTGGCAAGGGAGGGGACTTGGGAAAATGGCAACAAGCGCCTCAGCCGGTTGAGCTCTACGTAGGGATTGATCCTGCGGAGGTTTCAATCGATCAAGCTCGAGAAAGATTTGCAGAGATGAGGAGTCGAGGTGGGGGCAGGGGTGGCAGAGGAGGGTTTCGAGGGGGAAGACCACAGAGGACTTTTGACGCCGAGTTCGTTGCCCGAGATGCGTTTGGACAGTCTATCGGAAACATTCCAATAATACGAGACGTCGGGTTTGATCCAGCGGGTGGATCAAGGTGGGGGGGAGGTGGCTTCGACGTGGTGTCTATGATGTTTTGTATGCATTACGCTTTCGAAAGCGAAGCAAAGACACGAGGGATGCTGCAGAATGTTGCTGGTAGTCTCAAGAAGGGAGGACGGTTTCTAGGCACGATACCGAACTCTGATGTAATACGGGCAAGAGTCGAGGAATTCCACAAAAAGCAAGAAATGAAGTCCAAGGAACAGCTCAACGGCGAAAGTAAACATGAGTCTGAGCCCAAATGCCCAAAGAACGAAGACTCGAAGCCAGCATCCGACACCAAAGCTACAGAAGACGACGCCCCCAACCCGCCTCCCCAAATAAAACCCGAAAAAGACAGCGAAGACGACGTAGCAAACTGGGGCAACAGCATCTACCGCGTCCGCTTCCCCGGCCCAACCCCCAAAGACGGCGTCTTCCGGCCTCCGTTTGGCTGGAAATACAATTACTTCATGGAAGAAGCCGTCGAAGTCCCCGAGTACGTCGTGCCATGGGAGGCTTTTCGAGCGTATGTCCTCCATCTTCCCATTCCCCCCTATCTCTCTCCCTCCATGCAACGACGTTGACCATGACTAACACACACACGACGGAAAACAGCCTAGCCGAAAACTCCAACCTCGAACTCCAATACCGCAAACCCTTCCCCGACGTCTACAAAGAAGAAAAAGACAGCCCCGTCTTCGGTCCGCTAAGCGAGCGTATGGGTGTTCGTGAGCGAGGAGGGGCCGGGGAGCTGCTGGTCAGCGACGAGGAAATGGAGGCGTGTGCGTTCTATCATGCGTTTTGCTTCTACAAGGTCTGAAACCACCAATTCTATCTATTGTTCAATCGGGTGCTGCTGGGATTTTGGTGAGAATTGTCGGGAAGCGCGGATGGATGTGAGGATACTGTAAAGCCGTTGGCCGTTACTATCAGAAACGCGGGGCAGAGCCAACCCAATTCCAGCCTGAGGTTCCCCGCATATCGCTCTGCTGCCCTGATTTGCGAATTCTCATCCACATTCTCATTGATGAGAACAGATCCACAGTGTGTGTGTTTGTTTATGTTTGTGGGTTGACCTAGGAACACTTGTTTGACTGACAGATTGGGACTGCCGTTGGTTGGGAAAGTTTTTCAGGGTGTTTGCTGAGTGACTGACTGAGGGAGGGGAGGGGTTGATACGCCTCCTAGCAAGCACGTGCAGAACTTTGATTGTGGAGGCAGTTGAGGTGAGCGATTCCGAAGCGAAGGAACAGTTTGTACGATATGATCTGAAGTTCGTTCTGTTGGGTTTTGGCCAACCAGGTTCCTGCCACTTGAGATTTCACCCTCGGAGACTCTGGATCCCCGGGTGTACAGAAGTTGACGTTAAGTAGGTCCCCAGCAGCAGCAGCAGAAGTCACTTGGTCTCAAATAAACAACGCCAAACCAAGCAATCCTGCCCGTGCCATCCACCTCAACCCAGCTTCTGACCCAAACATGTCCTCAACCACCTCCCGCGCCGTCGACACCGCCAAATCCGCCTCCACCAACACAAAAACCGCCATGAAAGACTCCTCCGTATCCTCCCTCCTCCACCACCCCTACACCCGCACCCTCCTCCCCTTTATCAACGGCGGCCTCGCTGGCATGACCGCCACCACCGCCATCCAGCCCATCGACATGGTAAAAGTGCGCCTGCAGCTCGCGGGCGAAGGCGGCAAGACCGCTGCGCGACCCTCGCCGCTGCAGGTGACGCGGGAGATTATCGCGAGCGGGAAGGTGGGGGATCTGTACACGGGGCTGAGCGCGGGGCTGTTGCGGCAGGCGGTGTATACGACGGCGCGGCTGGGGTTTTTCGACACGTTCATGACGGCGCTGAAGACGCGGGCGGAGAGCAAAGGCGCGGGGATCGGGTTCAAGGAGAGGGCGGCGGCGGGGTTGACAGCGGGCGGGTTGGCGGCGATGGTGGGGAATCCGGCCGATTTGGCGCTGATACGGATGCAGAGCGATGGGCTGAAACCCAAGGACCAGCGGGCGAATTATAGGAGTGTGGTGGATGCGTTGAGCCGGATCGCCAAGGGCGAGGGGGTGTATGCGCTGTGGGCTGGGGCGGCGCCGACGGTGGTGAGGGCGATGGCGTTGAATTTCGGGCAGCTGGCGTTCTTCTCCGAGGCCAAGACGCAATTGAAGAGTAAGACGCAGCTGTCGCCGCACGCGCAGACGCTGACGGCGAGTGCGGTTGCCGGCTTCTTTGCGAGTTTCTTCAGCTTGCCGTTTGATTTTGTCAAGACGAGGTTGCAGCGGCAGCAGAAGCGGCCGGATGGGACAGTGCCGTACAAAGGCATGGGGGATTGTTTCAGGAAGGTCGCCAAGGATGAGGGGATTCTGAGGTTTTATAGGGGGTTTGGGACGTATTATGTCCGGATTGCGCCGCACGCGTGAGTGTTCCACTCTGGCTGCCATCTCATCCGAGGAGATGCCGAGACATTCTTCTGCTGGCACCGTGGTTGAAGCTCATGCTGACGAGGTTGCAACAGCATGATCACCCTCATCGTCGCGGACTACCTGGGTTTCCTCACAAGCTGATCTGCTGATGACTGGGGAACAAAGGCGCGGTGTCGGTCTTGGGTTTTGGAGGCTGGGATGGGTGGTGTCTGGCTTATGGCGTACGCAGGTCCAACAATACAACCGTCTACTGGGGCTGGCGGAAGATCATGGTGAACGTGTTGCTTGGAATCTTTGGCGTTTCAGGATCGTTCACTCGACATGACTGCTTCCAGCACATGATCAGCCGCTGGCGTTATTATTCCATTCCCGTTAGCTATTTAGCACCTATGTTAGCATTAGGCTTCGCAGCCGACGCGATAAACATATGTTCTCACTTCGTCTCTCAATTGGAGTATGCAGAGTGTTGATAAACATTTTCTATGCATCAGCTAGACAGAGAATCAATTGTCTTCTCCAAAGCAGGCGGCTCGTGGCCGTACTGCTTACTCCTCTTCATCTTCAGCATCCACGTCTTCTAGGTCAACAATCTCCGAAGCAGCTGTTGACGGAGGCCACTCGTCCTCCCTGGCAAGCGTGTGTACCTGCGAATTGGGTACCATGGAGACCTCTCGATCCCTAATCGAACTAGCCAACTTCTCGGCCTTGATCTTTGGGATAGCGGATCTGGCTCGAGCAGCAGCATTGGTGGGATATCCACCCTCGTTGTCGCTACTGATTGGCTCTGCTCGGCGTGTCTGGGTTCCTCGCGGTAGAGATGAAATATCTACGTCCTCGTCAGACTCGCCCTCCTCCATCGCTTCCGCAGCTTGAAGGCGTTTGATTCGGCGGACTAGCACCGCGTCGTTTTGAAGGTCGGAAGCGGTGAGCATCTACAGTTCCTGATTAGCTTGGATCTCTATACAAGATCGATTAGGGAGTAATGGAACGCACCACATTGCATTCGGGACACTTCATCGCTCGTTGTCCGTCTTGAGCTCCGCGTCGACCGCTGCCTCCAATTCGAACCTCGCTGAGCTTGAGCATACCCAAGATCGCGGAACGCTCGAAGCTATGGGGACATTTTGTGCTGGACAAGGGGTCGACCATTGTCAGGAGGGTAATGGGACACTTGAGGCTTTTCTTTTCGGAAGCGATGGCGATATCTTCATCGTCGTCATTTTCGGCCGCTGCTTGTCCATCTGCGCCATCAGCATCTCCATCAAGCGTATCTTGAGAATCGGGGAACCAAGTGGAAGCGTTTGGCATAGGCGGAGCGTCGTCCTCGGGATGACGAGCATCGTGAATGACCTTTCTAAAACCAATATAGTCGTTGTTTAAGGCGTAGCTAGAATGCGAGATTAGTGGATCTCTGACCTATATAATAAGCGCCTTCACATACCGATTATGCATCGACAACCCCTCATACGTATCGTTATCCTCGGCCACCTTTTTCTTCCACAAAATAGCAGGTCCATCGCCAAGCACTTGACTCGCGGGAACCTCGTCTCCACTCTCTTCGCTTTCATCATCGTCAGACTCGGCTCCGCGCTTCCGTCCTTTTTGCCTGAACTGGCTCGCGCCGAGAGTACTCTGAGTCGGCGCAACAGCACTCCTGCCAGCCGTGATGTTCGCATCCAGCTCTTTCAAAGCACCCTCGACTCCGTCGACCGCAGCTTTCGCGTCAATTATCATCCGCATGCTTTGCTCCATCCGACCGGTCATCTCTTTCACTTCGTGTTTCATTCGTTCGACGTTGCTGTCATCATCGTCGTCGTCTGCGGCCCCCTGCGCTCTTCGCCTTGCTTGTCGCTTTTGGTGGCCGGCGGCTTTCTGTTGATAACGATCATTGAGCTCGCCCGCATTATTGCACAGAAGACCATTGGCATGTTTCAGCCGGTGGTGGAGCCCATCGAGGCGGTGGGTGTTGGGAAGGTTGTGAAGAGCGCGTTGAGCAGCATCGTTGAGCTTGTTGGCTGGAGGCTGATATGGCGGCAGCAGCGTAGGCCCTCGACTTGGCTGACTGACCGTGTTTGAACGTCGCGTTCTCCCGGATGATGCCATGATTACGCTGGTATTCTCAAGTATACTCCTTTGTTCGTTCTAAGCCCACGATCATCGCATAGACGCGAGAGTAGAGCGTGACAAAATTAGCCTCATTAAACTACTGTGAAGCAGGCTAGGCAGTCCGAGGTCGGAATCAAAAGTCGTTGCCAACCAAATTAAGCGATCTCACCAAAAACCGTACCTACCCACCTACCTTATGTGAGAAAGAGATACATCTTATTATAACTTCAAGCTTTCACTAGATACATGAGAGTGTTTTGTGATGCTGTAGATATTTAAATATTTAAAGATCCAAAGGTTGATGTGTTTTTTGATAGTAGAACTTTTGACTCCGACCCTCGGTCCGGCCATTATCCGTGCCCCACCCTAAGCTCATCCTTCGTTTCAATCAAAGCTTCGAGAAAGATTCTGGAAAAGGCCCCGAATTCGAATGCCGATGCTGACATGTTTGGATCGGAGCTGGCCGCTCGGACCGGGGCTGACTACCATCACATGGCAAGTACGGAAGTACACTGTCCCGGGGTTTCAGAGAGCCTAGAATGAATTGATCAACCAATTAATGACTACATTACATCAGTTTTTGATCATTATAAATGATATGTACATAGTACAACGCAGTTCCGCCCAGGCTGATCGATTGCCCCCCCCCTCCAAGAGTGGCTCAGCGTTTGGGACTTGCTGTTTCGCCAATCGATCTAGTTGTTCAGTTGGATGAAAGATCATCGGGATCATGGGGGGATGGAAAGATACGAGTACATACAGTACTGTAACTGCAAAGCGGGAACCCCAAGGTAATTTAATCGCCGAAGTACGAGCTTATCCACATACAGGCAAGATCACGGATCACGAGTCAGTGCGACGTCCCGCTTGATCTCATGGTGGATTCATCTCATGGTGGATTCATGTCAAAAATTCAAAAGACATTCACGGGATGCATGCTCGACTACCTCCGTATACTGTTGTAGAGGACACCATTCGTACTCTAGGATGTGGAGCAGCATTGGCCGTCTAACTTTGCTGGTAAACAACCCCCCCAAAAGCTGAAGCCCGAGGATTGACGAGGTTGATTCGACGTTGAGCGCAAAGCTGGAAAATCTTGTGATCAAAGCGTTTGCTGCTGAAAAGATCAGCCTCGTGGGAATCCCGTCCCCAGTCTCTCCAAGCGTCGGTTCATCACATGCCGAAAGGACGTTTCGACGTCCCACTAAAGCATTGAAGGAAGAAGATCTACAGTCCGTTACCATGCTAAAGGCATTCATTCTTGCAGCATCCGACCGAAAGTAGACTGGCAAAAGCAGAGCAAACAACAACTCGAATATCTGCGTGCCAACAAGCAGTGTCGCTTTCGCTGTCGAATCTCGGTCCCTGCGTCGGCTGAAAGTTCTCGATCGAAATGTCAAACGAGATTGATAAGCAAGGATTGGCTTCCCGAACGAATGGCCAAGACTACCAAGGTAGTAAGGCGTTACGAAAAGAGGTGCCTAGTTGGCTAAGGGAGACCCTTGTGAGTCCTCTTTCAAACCCCCGCTTTACGCAGTACTGCCTGCTTCGATCGTGACGATTGGGACGACGAGTACAGATTACATGCAGGGAGTAGCATGATAGTAGTAGTACGTCGCACAATAAAAGTGCGGACCCACTTTACCCGATCAGGTCTAAAAGGTGTGTGCGCAGTAAGCTGGGTCGAGGAGGAGCAGCAATGGTGCAACACCTGTGATCGGTGCTTGCTGTCGAGTCGTTTTAAGCATCTGATGTTGGCTTTGAACTCCAATCTTATCTTTAATTACCCTTAAGTTGCGAGCAAACCCCCGGAAAATAAAAAGGGGAAAAGCGGCCGGTTGCCTCAGGATCTCGGACGTGTTTTTGCAACTAAGCCCCTTCAGGTTAGCCTCGCTAGAACTTTTCGGGTAAGCGGCGGCAGCTAAGTCCATTTGGGTTAGCCCCTTTGCTTACTACGTAAGTCATCCATAGGGTCGCTAACCCAAAGGGGCTTAGCTGCAGAAACACGTCTGGGGTCCCGAGGCAACAGCTAGTCGGCGTTGCGGTCGGCTTACCAAGTGGATACTACCTACCTAGTACAGGATCATCAAGTCTGTTCCAACAGCCACTAAGATGTCGCTGAAGCCCTGCTAGCGGGCCGTCTAGACCACGACTAAGGTATTCCGTACCGTACTTCGTGATATAAGATACCTTAGCGCCGCTTGGCACTTGGAATATGGGGTGATCAATGGGGTGAGTGCTGAGCATTCCGCAGTGTCGCCCTATGCAACACAGCGATGCATGCAGTGAATCCTTCCAAATCTCTCTGGACACGCATGGGTAGGTGGATAATAAGTATGCCCTGTATGCCCTGTCCACACACCCTCCAACAGCCCGCCACTCGACACTTAAAGTTCTTGGTCGCACCTTTTTTCCTTCCCCTTCTCTTCCCCCATCTCCCCCCTCCTCCCCCCAAACCTCCTCCTCCTCCATCAACCTGTAAAAGTATCTTGTCTTCAAGCTTGACAATCTCACAACATGGCCGATATTTCGGAGAAAGGCGACTTGACGCAGACCGAAAAGTATGGACCCCGCGCCCTCGAGTCTTTGGACAAGGCTGTAGAGCAGAGATTAACGGTTTCGCTTAGGTCTTCCGATCAATATGAACAGACTGTCGAGACCGAGAGGGCTCGTCAGCATTCGGTCAACTTGAACAGAAACGTCACCGCCAGGTATGTCGAGCAGAGGCATCTTGCTCCCTTCATCCATGTTGATCTTCTCCCTGTAGAATCCAGAATCCTCTTGCCGGTATTCCCCGTCATACTCTTCTCAGCAATGTAGAGCAATTCGCCAACGATGCTGGCATGACCGAGCATATCCCGCTTTTGAAGAAAGGTGCTCTCGTCGCCCAGGACCCACCGGCCTTTGAACAAATCGATGAGCTGGACGACGTCGAGCGCGATGCTTTGCGCAACGAGGTCCTCCACAAATGGCGGCAACCAGTTGCCTTGTACTTCACCGTCATCCTTTGCTCGGTCGGTGCTGCTGTCCAAGGTTGGGACCAGACTGGTTCGAACGGTGCCAATCTATCATGGCCTGTTGCTTTTGGTGTCCCCGACACTCCCGTAGTAAAAAACGTGCGGGTGCCGGGTGTGGATTATGCCAGAAACAGCTGGATCGTGGGTGTTGTCAATGCTGGGCCGTATCTTGGATCTGCTTTCATGTCAGTACCCTTCTTCCAACTAAATGCTCTCACCTAATGTCGATGTAGCGGTTGCTGGTGCTCTGACCCTCTCAACAACTACTTCGGACGTCGTGGGACCATATTCTTCTCCGCCGTCTTCTGCTTTTTGTCCGTCATTGGTTCAGCAGTCACTCAATCGTGGCCACAGCTTTTCGTAACCCGTCTGCTCCTCGGAATCGGTATGGGTGCCAAAGCCTCAACCGTCCCCATCTATGCTGCCGAAAACTGCCCTGCTGCTATCCGAGGGGGTCTGGTCATGAGTTGGCAGATGTGGACCGCGTTCGGGATTTTCCTCGGGTTTAGCGCCAACTTGGCTGTCTATAATACTGGAAACATCTCATGGCGTCTTCAACTAGGATCTGCGTTCATCCCTGCAGTACCGCTTCTTGTCGGCGTATACTTTTGCCCAGAATCACCACGTTGGTATATCAAGAAACACCGATACGCGAAAGCTTTTCAGTCACTCTGCCGTCTCCGAAACACACCTCTGCAGGCCGCTCGCGATCTTTACTACATTCATGCTCAAATCCAGGAGGAAGCTGACATCATCGGTAAGAGCAACTACGTGGGCCGCTTCATCGAACTCTTCACCATTCCCCGTGTCCGACGCGCAACGCTCGCTTCATTTGTTGTCATGTTGGCGCAGCAGATGTGCGGTATCAACATCATCGCTTTTTACTCGTCAACAGTGTTCAAGCTAGCCAATGCCGGAGATCTGCAGGCTCTTCTTGCGTCCTGGGGATTCGGTCTCGTCAACTTTACGTTTGCCTGGCCCGCCATTTGGACAATTGACACCTGGGGTCGCCGAACGCTCCTGCTCTTCACTTTCCCGCAGATGGCTTGGACCTTGCTTGCCGCCGGTCTTTCTTTTATTATCAACGAAAACAGCCCAGCTCACCTCGGCTTGATTGCATTCTTCATTTTCCTGTTCGCGGCCTTTTACTCGCCTGGTGAGGGTCCAGTCCCTTTTACTTACTCGGCCGAAGTCTTCCCTCTATCTCATCGTGAGGTCGGTATGAGTTGGGCGGTAGCAACCTGCTTGTTTTGGGCCGCCGTTCTCTCCATCACCTTCCCTCGGCTCCTGATCGCCTTCCACCCCGTCGGAGCCTTTTGTTTTTACGCAGGCTTGAACGTCACCGCTCTTGTCTTGATCTTCCTCTTCGTGCCAGAGACCAAACAGCGCACCCTGGAGGAACTTGACTACGTGTTTGCTGTGCCCACCCGTACGCACGTCCACTATCAAGTGACCAAGGCGCTGCCGTGGTGGATCAAGCGCTACGTCCTATTCCAGAAGGGCGCCAAGCTCGAACCTTTGTACAAATTCGATGGTGCTGTTGCCGCGGACCAGGCGATTGCTGTCAAAGGCTTGTAGGATGGTTTAGCCATCACCAGATTCGAAATCTTTGCTTTCTTTCCGATATCTTACCATGGCTTACATTATGACGATAGTTTGTGCGGATATCCTAGTGGGTAAGGCATAGATGCCGGATCCGATAGCTGTAAGCAGTCAATCACCAGGACTGCTTTCGGATTTTAGAAGAGGAATAAAGTTGAACAAGCTCTGGTGCCCAGTGATGTCACAATTTGAACCTGCAAGATCATTTCCAGTACTTAGTGACGTCACAACTTATTATTTTCACAAAATGCCCATCACAGCAAAGTGCCCTCTCCCACCAACGAACCGAGGCAAAATGCTTTGTTTACTAATTACTGGGTAGCATGAATCGTCCTCCGAATCTCTTTCTTACAGCCTCCTCTCCTTTCATACCATCTTTCCCCTCTACCCACTCTCTTCCACCTCCCCCAACCCCCCGTCCTCCTCTCATCCCTTCCAATCCCTCCCCCTCGCATCCCTCCCTCACCACCCTTTGAACGCTCTCTTTCCACCTCCCCCAACCCCCCGTCCTCCTCTCATCCCTTCCAATCCCCCGCCCCCCCTCGCATCTCCCCCTCTGAAATTGAAGCCCTTCACCAACTGACTCCTCCCCGCCCATCGCCCCTCACTCGTCGCCATCAAAAAGCAAACCCCTGCAAAGTCCGATATCGAACAGGGAATTTCGGAAATGGCAGGTCTGCACCAACAGCACCCATTGCGGCGTTCATGCTGCGTTGACGAAGGTCAGGCAGTAGGCTTGATACGAGGGGGGTAAAGTTCTGAAGTCCTTGGTGTGCGGAGGACGGTAGAAAGAGCGGGACGGGGATGGGATGGGATCTGCTGCGCTCATGCCTTGGAGGTGGGGGAACGATGAGTGGGCAGGGAGGTGGAGGGGGGGGTGTGATGGCTGGGTAGCTAGATTACGGATTTGCTTTATGCGAAGCGGGCGGAGGTATTGGTACCTGCAATGGTATCAGGTATCTCTCTCTCTTGCCCACCCACGATATGCCCTATCTCCATCATCATCATCATCACCACCAAATTATCCCCGCCACGAAGTATTCGGGAACCAGGAACAACGACTGAGCTCAGTTATGTCAGGCTGGCTGCTGGGTGGGTGGGGTGACAGGGCGGTGTTTTGAGTGTGGGGGGGGCGGAGGGCGGGAATGAGTTGTTTGGGAAGTCGGGATTGAGTTGGTGGTGGTTAGGGAGGTTGAGGAGGTGGGTTTTTTTTTTTTTTCATGTGGGTTGACTATGTAATGCTTAGATGGACTTAGCTTTGTGGTTTCAAGCTACGAATTTCTTAGGGAAGCGTTGCAACATATTCGCTTTATCTGAACAGCTGATTTCCTCCCCCAATATCTTGATACATCCATCCTCTCCCTCCCATTCTCTTTCGGCTATCGAAATTCACCTTGGCCAACTCCTTTTATATTTAACACTTCAACTAACCTGTGTGATTCCATTGTATGTACGTTCTTTCTTAGCATACTTTTCTCTCTTTCACGAGTAAATAATGGCTGTTGTCCTGATATTGACCACGTTCGTTTGGCGGAGAGCTATACCAAGAGCTTCTACATATTTTCTACTTGGCAAGTTCGTCATGTATACATACAAGATCCCTTTCATCTCCCTCTCTCTCTCTCTCAATCCCAGAATCCAGGCACACCGACAAACTCTCTCTCCTCCTGAAATTCCACTCCCATGCATCAACAGAAAAACCCAAATCAACCACGACTCTCCACCCCATCCCCATCTCAAAACACGCTCCTCCATTACTCTCTCCAATCATCTACACAGCCATGACAGAACCAGCCAGTCAATACATTCGATCGCCCATTCCAGCTATCCTCGAATACCAACACTTTGGAACAATCCTATTCAGGTATCTATAGCATTATTCAACACTCAAGACCTTTCCCAACAATCCAAGGCTCGGGTGCAGAAATATGTTTACCCTCCGCGAGCGCCTTTGGCAAAAAGTCAATGAAAATAGCTGGACCAACCTCGTTGTCTTTAGGCGTGCTTCCCCATCTCATTTTGGCATTGGCACCGCTAGGCTATTCTCGGCAACAGGCAACGATGTGGAAACAAACTTGCTCCCACTGACTTTGTCGACCACCTCAAAGCAGGCTTCGGAGGCTCCAGCTGCGTGAAATACACCAGCGAATCGCTTATCCTTTACCGCGAGAACTAAGTCGTCGACTACGGTTTTGCTGTCGTAGTCAAGAATTTGCTCGCGCCAATCTTTTGAAGATAGTCAAAGTTTTTAGGTGAGGCAGTAGCGAAGACTTCATATCCTCCAGCAACAGCAAGCTGAATGCCATTTGAACCAACTGCGCAAGCACCGCACCAAATGATTATAGTCTTTCCGGTTGGCTTTGTAGGCACCGTAGGTTGCTGAAGAGCTAGGTGATCTTGCTGGAAGAGGCCGCAGGCGGCCGTGGACAGACACAAAGGGAATACGGTGCTTCGGTATAAGACATACTATCTAGAACAGATGCTGCCAAGACGGCGTGGACAATGCTGTAGAGCTGGAAACCGCCCTCGGAAGGCTTACTGAGACCTAACCCAAGCGGTATCTCAGGGGCCCGATTGCCTTTCTTGAAGCGGGTAACACCGCTGCCCACTTCAACTACCTCACCGGCGATATCACCCCCTAAGATGAGAGGGTAGTTGAGCCCGTTGAAGAGGGAAGTTTGTTGCAAAATCCAATTGACAGGATTGATAATCCATGCACGGTTCTTGATGACGACCTCGTCCGCCTCAGGAGGTTTGCAGGGAGTCGATCGGATATCAAGCTTGTCTCCCATGGCGTTTAGCCATGCAACTCTGTTCGACGCCGTTCTGCCCTTCTGAGGATCGAGGAAAGAAGTTGAATCTTGCCGAGAGCTAAGAGGCTCCTTTTTCGTAGAAGAAACGAGTAGTGATAAGAAATGCAGTTTTCACAAGATGAGTGAACGATGAGAATAAATATATCTTCTACCAAACAGCCGGGTTAGAAGCGAGCTCCATCCTATCACTAGGTAGAGGGTAGATTACTACTGTATCATGGATGAGAATGCTGGGAGCTGACACCGCCGATGCCCATCAGTACGTCTCAAAGTAAAAGACTAAAATATCAGCATTTCAGCCTCCCGGACTCGGATTCCCCCGGGATAGCCAAGCTACCACTATCTGGTGCGGTGTGGTATGAAAGCTCGGAGGTTAAAGTAACGTACGATAAATGTCATCCGAATACTTGCCTATCTATGTCTGCCTGAGCCGTTTGGGAACATGCATTGGTGTGACACTAGACCTCGGGAGTACTTACCACTCCTGCTTCATATTCACGAAGTCTACGACTTTTTCAATCGTGAGATTCTTTGAATGTTTTCTGCTTCACTTTTGGACTCCATTCGGTAAGTCATGTATGATCTGGCAAAGATTCAAGACGGCTAGCTGCCTTTACTGAATACTCATAACCATTTGCTCGTATGCTTTCCAATTTCTGACGATGGCTCATCCCGAGAATCTACCATCAAGGCTCTTCAAGTGGACGCCAATAAGCTCACAACCAAATTTCCATGGCTCGTTGGCAAGGTCGTCAATTTAGCCTTGTTCTCTATATCTCAACAACCTCATTACCGGAATAAACACAAGCTCCGACAAATCGTATGATTCTGCAGCTAGGTATCTCTACAACTTAGCTATAGTAAAATACTCTCGAAGGCGTACCGGAAGTCTTTGCTTGGCCAGCAACCTTTCCTTCTTCTTCATGGACTACAACGTCTTTCACTTCAGCTGCTGTTTCAGCCACTCTCAAGGCGGGGTGACTTCATATACACCTCTTGATGAGTGAAGTAATTTCTCCTGCGCTGGTCGTCAGCTTGGCAAACACAGTCCAAGAGACCTCGAGGACTTACGAATACACGGGTTGGCAAAAGCCACGATGCAAGTCTGGCAGTGCCCGCAATACCACCACGCCAGACTTGGCCCCGCGAACCATTCAACACATCCTTCACTAAGTTCTTGGCGGTGACATTGGCGTCCTCGTTATTCCTCTGCATTACGCCCGCACCTTGATCGAAGATAAACTTCGCTACAGAGGAGTAGTATGATCCCTCAGGCAGCTTTGGGGTCTCGCTGTTCTGGTAAATTTTCGTTTGAACTTCGCCAATCATTGCCGTGATGACACGAACGCCAAGGGGTTCCATCTCGATACGCAACGTCTCAGAAATCCACGTCTCGGCAGCCTTTGAACTGTTGTAGATTCCTGACAGATGTTAGAACTTTGAACGGCGACATATCGAAAGACCCACTAGCAAAATAAAGACACACTAGTGACTTACCCTGCCAGGCCAAGCGGATTGCGCCTGCAATTGAACAAATGTTCAAAACGACACCCTTTGATCTGACCAAAAGTGGTGCAAAAGCCTGAGTGACGGCGAGCACTCCCCAAACATTGACGTCGTAGAGCTTCTTGCTTTCTTCAATGGAGGTGTCAAGTAAGGGCATCATGAACATGGAACCGGCATTGTTGACTAAGACATCGAGAGTCCCCCCAGTCTTTGCCTTCACCTCCTCGGCACATTGCAAAGCGGATTCCTTGGATGTGACTTCGAGAGGTAGAACTTCGATATCATCACTCGCTAGCGGCGCAGCTTTCGCTGGGTTGCGCACAGTTGCAAATACGTGAAACCCCTGCTGTTGGAACGCCCTCGCAAGAGCCGCGCCAAGACCACCTTCGCTACAGCCTGTGACGAGGACGGTCTTCTTTGCCATATCGGGATTTGAGGCTCCCTACTCTTTTTATTCAAACCGAATAGTATATAAAGCGAATTGGTACATAGAGTATATCTTATCTCTTTTATTGTACAGGAAATCAGCCGTATAGGGCGTCGGAGATTACCACCCGATAGACCGAACCCCACGTTCGCCAAGACTCGATTTTTTTCAAAATGTGTTTCCCAGGCTTCTGTAGTCGCTAACCGGCAGCTGGAAGAACATACTGAGTAGCTCAAACGATGGAGGCAAAGAGTCATTCCCAATTATCCAGCCGCTGCTGCACTTAGCAAAGACACAGCGTTTAGCCAGTGCATGCACTTGGGTCCCGGTGCGCACATGCTCAACTACCGTTGGCCTTGTACACCCTGATGTAAGTCGTTGCCTTTGTTAAAAGCCCAGGAGACTAGCCTGATGACAAAAGATCGACAGCTCACCATGGCGCCGGAGCTCGGTTGGGAGTTGAAGACGCAGTGGCGTTAGGAACTTTGTTGGAGACGGTGACACCAATGCTATATGGAGACGAAGTCAGCAACGACGTTGCACTGACCGTGGCAATCCAAGCTTTTGACAAAGTTCGTTGTGAGTGCAGCCAGTGGCCCGTCAATAGCCCTTGTGGAACGAAACTGGAAGTGATCCAGAGAAATGCAAGCTATCAAGAGGCGGACCCGCAAGATCTGGGACTTTGACAATGCAAATGATGAATACGGATGTCAGCTTAGAGTATAAGAAGGATGGATTGAGCGGAACTGAGTGATTGACTTGAATTTGAGTCTTAGTTAAAGAAATCATTTGCAGCTTGAATTTCATGAACAATCAAGTCCATATAGCCCAATAAATCAATACCATGAAATTCGCAAAATGCGCTCGGAATTACTGATAAGTTGGATGTACAACGTCAAATCACTGCTGAGTATCCCCTTTGGCTTAATCTGGACCGCTAGTAGTGTTGTGTTGTAAGAAGCATGAGGTCTCACGGCGGAACTCATGTCAGTAGACTGTTCAAGATGGTGCGAGGGGTGGTTGTTTGAGGAAATCAAGTTGCAGTACAGACTATTCTAGACAACCATCGAATCATTTTGAAGATTGCCGCGATCAATAAGGTACCGTGAGGTCGATTCCACATTTAAGGCGCTACATATTCTAAGGTCCAGACATCTTCTTCTCTTCGAATACCATCACGCAGGAAGTTCACAATAGCCTCTGTGATGAAGTGTAAATCTGATTAGTTGCTAAAAGGTATATTTTCTACAGTAGGAAGCTATCTACGTTTTGTGCCGCAATTGGTGCTAGCCCCAACTAGGCTAGCGGGCAGCGTTCCTAATTAGGAACATAGTTCCTAATTGGACGACTACTCCTCCTGCTCCTACTATTGCTCCTACTACAGTTTCTGTTGCTTCAACACTCTGGTCGGTTGAGGGGGGTTAGAATCTAAGAAATGAAATTTACAGGCTTGGTTTGTAGTCGCCAGAATTGCCGAACGTGGCACCTGCACGATCGCCCTAAACTTGACCGGATCCAAAGCAGGCCTTGTTCTTCGCTGCCACGCTTCCCTTCGTCATGCCATCTAATCACGCAGAGCTGAGGACAGGGAAAAGAGTACTTGTATCCAAGACAGAATGGGGATGTCGTATTTAATTTGCATACAAAGTACTGAGTACATACAGGTACCAGGCGGGCAATTAAAGCAAAGGGAAACCCAAGTCAGTCCCATTACCCACACGTGGACCTACCCGCTACCATGTTCAACAATCAAGCCAATACGGACACCTTCGCATGAGCTTTCTTGCATGCTCGCAAGTCTCAAATGAACATCCCGACAGTAACAACAATCTCCGAAAGTGCTGTAAGACAAGACAACCTAATGATATGGACTCGATATCCGATGTGATCACCCCTTCATGCGTACTTCACCAATAGACTCGATGGACTTCCATGAGGTCTAAAATGTTATAACGCTCCCCCGCTCGCTCATTTCGGGGACAGTTCCCATGCGAATACCCCTTCTATCACGTCTCCATGGTCTGGCCAAGCGTCCACTGCTATGTAGGCTCGCTGGGGGCCTGTTGCTGTGGTGACTCGGAGCTCTGCTATGGCGACTGGAATGTCTACTTCCGTGGTGGCTTGAGGCTCTATTGCCTGGAAGATCTCGGGGTACGTCTTCAAATGGACTGGGATGGCGACTTGTTGGAGGTCTATTTCCGTGGTCGCTTGGAGGTCTGCTCCCTCTACGACTTGGCCGCCTACTGCCTGCAGGGCTTCGTAGTACGTCGTCAAGCGGACTTGGAGAACGATTTCCTAGAGACAGTCCTCGGTTACTTTCACAGGGTAAACGGCCTTGACCGCTTCTACGTTCACTTACTTGGTTCGCTTCCCCGATGACTCCCCTGAGATCGATAGCCTCGCCAAGGCTCACCATATCGATCAGTCTCCCTACCACTGATCCTTCCTGTTTTCCTAAGCTCTATCAACTGTCTCTCTCTTTCTTCCCAAAAGTCTCCAATTCCATAATTTCGCCTCCATTCGTGTGCTGGAACATCGTATGGACCTCCTTTGCTGCGAGGAACATAGAAAGAATCTGATTCAGGGTAGTACTTAATGTCTTCACGATGGCTCCTACCACTACTGCTGCCATGATCTAGCCAGAGCTCTCCTTCGTAGCCTCGTCGTCCAGGTACTGAAGATGAACTGCGAGGACCGCGAGGATTCCTCATAATCCAGTCATGGAACCTTAGCATCGCCATTTTGCAAACCTAATGCGCTTTTCAGTCAAAGGTTGTTCTCTTGGGGGGTGTTACTAACCAATAATGAACTAAATAGATACTTGCAGTGATGATAGATCTTGGAGAAATCGAAGTTTTGATGGGGAGTTTGGGGAAGAATACTACTTATATAGCTGCTAATGACTGATACTTTTATTCACCTTGTTCACAGCTTGATACTGTTTGTCAGAGATCTCTCCCAAAGAGTCACGGGTCTTCACAAACTTCGAGCTCCAAGATATGGAATTGATAAAAGAAAATGTTTCTCCAGCCCTGGGTATTGAATCGAACATGTTGAAAGCCTTGCCTTTCGCCAACATGAAATGGTGGACAATGCAGCCCAAAGGTACACTCCTAAAACCCCCTCTCATCTACCTAGTGCAAGTCCCCGCAACGAGATTCAAACCTCCCCATCTCCATCCCCGTCTTCCGTTGAATTTTCCTTCTCTGTACTGATAGTAGCCTCCAACAACTCCGCGCCTCATCATTACGAAAAAAAAAACCAACTTCCTCTTTTCCACATTCCAAAGTCCTTTCAATCTCCCCTTTCCTCAACGGTGGCTCCAGCAATTTATTCGGCGCCAGTGCAGCCTACCTACCTGTCACCCTAAGCTCTGGCATTGCTGACTCGTGGAGAAGGCAATGACAATCAGAAGGTCGAATCTACCTTTTGGTTCAAAGGAATGGTGTAAGTATCTCATCCTCTCGCACCATCACCACCAGGCGTCCAGGCCTCGACCCCGTCCCTGTTTGACGTATATGTAATTCCACAGCATAAAACACCATCAACTAGATTGACATTGTGAACACGAGATTAGTCTAGTTTTGGTTGTCGTGGCGCTTACAAGCCTAGTCGTGTCCTCGACCCTCTTTCAACCCCCCCGCGCCTTCTCCTTTCTCATCGCCTAATGTCTTATTGGTCTGTCAAAATATCAAAGTTCGTAGCTATCCTTTGAGGTCTTTCCGGTTTGTGTGTATTGGTTTATTGATTTGATTTTTCCCGAAGAGTGGTGAGGGAGTCTTGTTTTGGTGAGGAGGTTGATGGTTTGAAGGGGAGATGTGATGGGGATGAGGGAGGGATGTGATGTAATATATGAACGGTTTCAGGTAAATAAGCATGATGTTCAGTGGGTTGGGCTGAAACGGATGGATAATGAGTGAACTGAGGGCTAATGCCTCGTCTAATTTACAGTCTCTCGACGACAACAGGTTTCCGGCGCTTCCATTTCGCATCTGATGCAACCGTATGTACTTTTCTTTTCACAAACTCATCTATACATTCCCTTCCTCTCTCTCTAATCTCTGCTAGATTCACGACAGCTTTTCTCAGCAACTAGCGGCGTAGTACGAGGCACAAGGGCCATTTCCACCCTCAGTCTACCACCCCCGAAAACATCAGTTTCTATCCGCCAAGAAAACGACCAGGAAGAGGAACATACACCACAGCAGGGCTCTCCCACGTTACAGCTCTTGCAGCCATCTGCAGCATACTGCGCATCACTGAAGCCGGGATCCGTGTCATGAATGTCTGCACAGCATGTCTGGCGTGCCCTCTGAGTATCAGTATGTGTTTCACAGCAGTTGGGGGAATAGAAAGGGGGAACTCTTTGTCACATGGGGTGAAAGACTTACGGCCGGTCCGCAGGCGAGAGCAGGGCATGGAGGGGCTATCACTTGGCGGCCAAGTTTATTAGAAACTTGGACGCCTGGGATAGCGAGACCCGTGCTTGCGAGCACGGCAGTCAGGAGGATCTGGCTGAATTGCATTTTTGGTGGGGGTTTTTAATTTGGAAATGGAAAGTGGTGAGCTTTGTGGAAGCGGTGAGAGTTAGAGCAAGCTAGACTTTAAAAGTGTGGGAAGGTTGTTGATGTTGATGCTGAACGTGATGGATAAGGATTGAAATTGACCGGAGGACCTGACCTTCTTATACTCAAATGAGAACGGAAAAGACGCCTTGTAGGTTGGCAGACGTCGTTGATGGATGAGTAGAGTGCCTTGCGAGATGAGATCGACGACAGCGTCGTTCCATGGCAGTTCGATTCGTCATCCTGCTCCACTGTTGGTGTTCTTCCGATGCTTCGCCGTGAGGCTGCTGTTGAAAGAGCAATAGAAACAGTAGGAGCTGAAAGATGTGAAGGAACAGGGGGAGGAGCAGTAGAAGCGGTAGGAGCAGTAGGAATAGTAGGAGCTGAAAGATCTGAAGGAACAGTGGGAGGAGCAGTAGAAGCGGTAGGAGCAGTAGGAGCAGTGGTAATACATTGCCCGGATGGTGCTAGCTTTTAACGGACTTTTTGGCGAGAAAATCCAACTCGGAATATCCCATCGCTACGAGTAATGAGACAGCGTAATAGATTCTCCCTGATTGCGGTGATCAAATCTACCAACCCGTAACATTCTGCGACTCCCATTTGAAACGCGGAAGATGATGTGATCTACAGGTCCAATGTTTCACAGACAGCGGGCGTCAGATTCCAACACCTGTCGCTGTTGACCCGCTTGCTGATGGAGCTTTTCTATGGCGCGCCTGTCCGCGCTTATGAGACTGAGGCGACCCAGCCTGCCTTGTATTGGTTAGCCGCAGCGAGTGACATGACTGTCTAGGAACTGATATCTGGTTTTTGTAGTGTTTCTTGTCCCTGTTCCATTTCGAGTAGGGTACTTCCTTAGCACATACTTCCACTGTTCTAGTACACATTGGGATTTGATGGTTTGCCATCCCAACGCCAAAAGGCCAATCCGACCGTCCCCATCTTCGTCCCTCGTTCCATTGGGGTGGGTAAGCAGTCATGGAACAGTCGTAGGCGCTTCTTGGATCTGAAATACTGATGTTGTTTTGAGCCTCACCGTCGTTACCGTAAACCGATCATCATTACGTGTCTTGAGTCTTTAGACCAGGCCACTTCCAACGATTCGATCTACAACTGTCTTTTCCATGGGGCAAGAGACAGTTCCACAGTCCACACATGCCATCAGCTCCATTATTGCGAGGCCACCAACAAGGCGGTGCGGGGACAGCCGTACCCTCGACCTCAGGCTCTAATTTAACCTTCAAGCATGTTCACGGCGTTGAAGAATACCATCGCCGTTAGTCCTTTCAGCTCTATGTCCACAACAAATGCCGCCGATAGACTCATATTTCGCCTGGGTGGATACCAACCCATCCTTCGCGCCACTATAATAAAATTGTTGGTCTTGAGAATTCGTTTCTGCCATGTCGATCAAACCAGGTTCCCACTGTTATGCGTCATGGAGGGCACCATGAGCAGAGTCATCAGAGCAACCAGGACTTCGAGGATATTGAGGCGCTTGTATGGTAGATTAATATTAACCCTCCAGCTTGGACATATATCAACCTTTCTAATCACAAGGCTATCAAGATTTCTCCACAGCCTCATCTCAGTCGAACATGAGGCACTTTTTGTTTAGAGTATGTTGCGACAAATCCGTGTTTACGCCCTGGCTCATCAATGACTTGAGTTGAATCTAGTCGTTGAATTAAGACCCAGTCCTCGATCAAGCTAAGTTGAGCTGCACACTGATTGGTAAGGTACTGAAGGCAAGTACATCACACCGTATCGCTCACAGCATGCCGATTAGTCATCTTAATTACTGTACTTGCGAAATATACCTTCGTAGCGAGAAGGTATCTTAAGATTTCAGGGAGTAGATTTGGAGCGCGCGAAAAGCCGCGAAACTGAGTGGGTTATATATCTGTCGAGACTCCGCTTTCGATGTGCGTTTATGCAAACCTTGAGCAGTAGCGGACCTTAGACCAAAGATATTTGGCCGGTAACCTATGCTCCTTCATTTCGGGTTTGATTTTGAAAGCTGCAAAAGCAGTGGCGGAACGTCCAAGATGAATACCCAAATCCACATTCTGCGAGCGAAAACGGTCACAAGAGCACAAGTCATTCCCGGAATCTTTGCTGCATGCTGCGCAAGTTTCTACTATTTTTTTGGGTTACTGGCTGGCACCCCGTCCATGCGGATCGCGTCGCTTGTTGGCTGGCTTCCGCTTCTTCTCTGTCTCATCTCGATGCTGCTCTTTTACCCTGACCGCGGCCAGTGTACATCAACTATCGTCCCACTCTCGATTAGGAATATTCAACGATGCTAGGCTTTGGGGTTTCGACGTTGGTGCTGATTTTACAACTGGGCCTAGGCTGTGCGATTATCCTGCCGTTGAACCTCACAAATGATGCATCTTCTTCAATGTGAGCTATCAGAGGCGTCTGGCACTTCGAGACTGCAATTTAGCTGACTTAATGTATGCAGTACTTCGAACCTGACAAACGGACCGTTCCCATCAGGCTTTAGTATAGCTTTGTTAAGCGACCATGACACACCCCTAAACCCTCTCGCGATGTACTTGAACGCCATCAAGGTCATGTCCATACTAGCTGTGCAAGACCAAAGGAAGACTTGGGAAGCTTTCTATTGGACATTACCGGAGTACAACGTGTGCATCTTTCTGATACCGAGTGCAGCATCAGGCACACCTTCAGGCTTGCAAACTCGTTTTGCAGTGTGGTGTCTCGATTACGTCATGAATTCAATATCGATCTCCCGCCGATACAACCCCCTCATCGCGGAGCTGTGCTGGCAAGACGTCAAAGTTGGCGAAGTGTCTATTGAGAGAACCCCTCAGCCGACTTCCTCGATCGCAGCTACAAGCTTGCCGCAGCGCAATGTTAGATTCGGCAATTCATCAAGCTTGTTGAACGCAACCAAGGATCTCAACTCACTCTCTGACTTGGGTGAATCATTTGTTGTTTTCTTCAACTACAACGGCGTGACTCTGAACAGCGTTGGGACCTTCCTCTCGGTGCTGGCGGTCATGAAAACATCAGCAAACGAGGGCGCCGACAGTCGTTGCCCTGGGCTTACCGTCGACGGACCAGAAACCGTTAGTTTTCAGATCAGATCAGAGAAAGACCAATATGGCAACCCACTACTACGATATCGCCATGTTATCAGGCTTGTACGAAAGGTAGCCTTTAAGATGGTGTCGAATCACAAATTTGCTGAAATGTTCATTGTGCTTGAGCTCAATGGAGTGAAGGCTGCAGAAGCAAAATTCACCAAGATCAGAGTACCTCATGCTGACGCTTCCGATGGGATTCAAATCACGCGGTGAAGTTTTAAACTATTAGAGTGAAGTAGCGGTACATGGGCGAATGTCTTCTAATTGAAATTTCTCTTAAGCAGCTCAAGAACAAACATCATTTTTCATACTCAGTCTCTCACACCCTTCAAACACCACCACTGCCAACTCGTTATCAGGATCCACCCATACCACTTTGAGCTTCGGTTCATTAGAAGACCGCTCCTTTGCCAAGACGACCTCATTGATGTTCGAAGAGAAGGGAGCCTTCTTTTCCTCGTAGAGCACGAAACTCCGGTGAACGCGGTCAAAACCCCGTCGTTCGAGCATGTCACTCGACCAACCCTTACCAGTATCAATGAAGATGAGAACCTCCAGAATCACATTAAAATGCTTTAAAGATAATAATCCGAATTTTTAACATAAGAATGTTAAGGACACGTTTATTTGTGACATTACTTAGTATTCGGTTTTATTTTCGCTGTTTTTATGTTCTTCCAATACATTTCTCACTCTCATTTGTATTGATAACATCTGTCTTAATTTTCTTTCTCTAAACAGCATCACATTAAACGCACATGTGACTGAATCTCCACCTCAAGCCTCCTCCCTCGCTATCCTCGACATCGACCGCTCGTCCGCCTCAACAGACCTCACTACTTATCCATCATCATTGCCTGCTCGAGTGATTACCGCTTCTCTGGCCTCGCAGACCTATCATCCTGTTCCTACTTACATCATCCAATCAAGAATCGCCTCGTGACTCATACAACGAAGTTCCCATAATCAAACCCACAATATCCCTCTTCTTCAGCTCTGGCTTCATCTCAAATCCATCCCTCCCTCTCGCCCTTAGCAGCTTCTCACACCATAGCCACCGTCACCACCCTTGCTCCTCCATACCACCCACAACTGCCACCATGCCTATTCACCACCAAGCCGCACAGCGCGCCCACGCTGTCATCAAGCAGCCCGGGCGACCAAACTGGTAGTCGTTGCGGCTGGAGCGCCGGGACTTATCAGAGTGGGGGTTCTGTGGAGTGGGTGTGAGGTTTTGTGCGTTCAGGGGGGCGGGAGGGATGTGTGCGTTGAGGGTGAGGCCCCGAGATGATGGCGATGGAGGGAATGGGACTTTTCGGCACAGGGGGCTCGTATGGTGGGATTGGGTGGTTGTGATGGTGGGGGCAGGTTGTTGGAGGGCCAGAGTGGGGGTTCGATTTGGGGTGGATGCGGATGTAGGGGTCCAGAGTGAAGGATGGAGGGATGGGGGTTGTAGGGATGGAGATGAAGAAGAAGGGCCGCAGGAGTCGGTACTCACTCAGAGCTGGCTAGTGATTCTGAAGAATAACAACGACGATTCGTGAATTAGAATAACAACAGAGTGAAGGAATTCTCCGAATACTGAAAGCAAATTCACCTATGGACGAGAAGATAATTGTTTGAGTGGGAAAAGTTTGAAGATAATTGACTTTGTAGACAAGTGCCCCCCTTCCCGCCCCCCCTATTCAAACCACAACAACAAACCACAACAACCCTTCGCTCATACCTTCCACTTCTCCTCTCCGCAGTCCAACAACATGGCATATCCAGTTTCTTCTCATACGCACAAACCCCCCCACAAATTACGAGAACTCCAAGAACACCAACCACAAAACCCCATCATGCAAGACCGTTCCCAAGTCATCAACCGCGACACCGCACATAACTAAATCTACGCCCGATTCCAGCCTTGGCGCAGCTGGAGGAATCGGGTATGTTTGCGGAACTTGTGGCGAGGTGAGGGTGTGGGTTTAGTGGGTTTATGGGATGGTGGAAGAAGGAAGAAGAGGGAAGAGAAGGAAATAATTAAACAGTAAGGAAGACTAACAGCGAGGGAGTGAGCGGGTACCCACCTCTCGTTTAACAAATCGGGGTCTGTTCTGTTTTGTTTTTGATGTTCTTTTTTATTGGCCGCTTTGTTGATATTGTGAATGTATAGAAGAAGGGATGACGAAGGTGTGGGCTGAGAACGGGGTGGTCAGGTTGGTGGGTTGGAGACCTCGAGCCAGCTTGTTTTATTTCGAGGCCGTTGAAGGTGTAATATTTTTTGTATTGAGCGTCTATTTTCCTTAAATTCGGTCTATCCACAGCCGTAAGCCAGACCCGCAATCCATCTTCTGCCCAGCTACCCACTCCCCGTCGAATCCCACTCTCCCGGAAACAACCACTCCAGCTTCCGCAGCACCTCCAGCTCCCTCCCCTCCGCCTTCGTAATCCCCGCGCTCGCTCTACTCCCGCCCCTCCACGTCCTCCCCTCCCGAACCGCCTCATACTCCGCCCTCGACAACTCGCCCAACACCGCCTCGACGGCATTCTTCGCATTGCGCGCGTTCGCGCCCATGTGGCCCATGACCATGTCGACAGAGACGGTTTCGTTGGCCGGGTGCCAGGAGTCGTAGTCAGTGGACATGCAGAGGAGGGCGTAGGCGATTTCGGCTTCGCGGAAGAGTTTGCATTCCGGGGTGGCGGACATGTTGATGATGTCTGCGGCGAAGGCGGTGCGGTAGAGGAGGGATTCGGCGCGCGTGGAGAACTGAGGTCCTTCTGTTATATTGACATGCCGTTGTCAGCATTGTTTTTGGAAATTGGGGCGGTGAATGGTTTTCTTCCGAGAATGGTATCAAGGGAAACGGAAAGGAAAACATTACCGATGCAGACAATCGTGCCTTTCTCGTGTAACTTGACTCCATGGCCTTCTAGCACCCCCTCTCTTCCCACTGCTTTTACAACCACTGCCGAAAGCTGCTTGTCGAAAGGGTCGGCAAAGGGGATATGGCCGACCACTCCTCCTTCGAAGAACGTCCATGGCCGTACCTATTCTTGCCCTTTCAGCCCCGGAGTCTCACATCTCCACCTAGCAATATAGTCTCCCCATCGTTAACTCTTCCTTTGAGGAGAAAGGATTCTGGAGAACTCACCCCCCTAGTCCAATCAACCACCTGCTCCCCCACCACAAAATCCCTCGGCTTCACCTCCTCCCTCAAACTCCCCACCGCACTGAACCCCACCGCGCACCTCACGCCCAGCTTCCGCAAGGCTGCCACATTCGCCCGGTTGTTCACCTCGTGCGGGGCATATTCATGATGCGTGCCGTGTCTCGCCAGAAACGCAATGGTAGTCGGTTTGGAATCGTTGTCGTTGGAAGAAGACGATGGGTTCGGCGAGGTGCTCGAGGAGGCCTCTGAGGTAGAGGGGACTGGCGGAGGGGTGTAGGAGAGGATGGTGATGGGGGAGGACGGAGTGCCCCAAGGCGTTTGGATTGGGGGGAGGACGGCGAGAGGGGTGAAGGGGGGTGAAGGGAGGGAGGAGAGGCCGGTACCGCCGATTATGGCGATGGGGACGGGATCTGCGGCATTTAGATTTGTATAGGCTGTAGACTCGGGATGGTTGACGCTTGCCTGAGTAGGTGTGTGGAAGGCTGGCCATCCTCGAAGGGTCGTGGAGGGCACGATGCCCTGGGCAGAATTGGTGGTGCCTTGGGTGGAGGCGTGTAATACGGGACCTTATACACGAATAGATGGCCACTGTCGAGCGTTTTAAGAACTCAATTGGGAAGGAAAAACATTTGAGAAAACATTTGTCGCAAAGTTAATTGGATGTTGCGTCCTGCGCCAGAAGCCCTAGTCTCTCGATTAGGGTTTGCACAGCATCATACCCTACGCAGGCTGTTTGGGCTACAATGACGATCATGTAGGAACGCCGTATGAAGGCCGATGGGCATGATTTGAAGCCCAAACAAGTACAAGCACGGATCGGTCTAATAAGCGTCCTTTACATGCTTTTGTGGCAGCAACGCAACGATGAGATTCATCCAATTGTATTGACTGCAAGCTTAATTGATAGAACCGCACACTATCTGATTACGCATTTCCGAAACAACGCATCATATCTTTGTTGCAACTGGCTCCATCTTATTATCAACGGAAGAACTATTAGCTGTTTGGTACTCTTTTGTTCCCATCTGTCTCGTGTCCCATCCATTCGCCTCCAGATAGGCCCTGAACTTGATGTCCTCCGTGGTAATGGTATCCTGTCCAATGTGCGGCAGCAAAAACAGCGCCAGAGCCGCACTGAAAATGCACAAGGCGGAGCTGACGAAAAAAGGATCTTGACCGCCACGAACGCTATCGGCGCCGCCGGGAGCATGGTCCTGGATAACTGGAAAGACGTAGGTTCCGACAAAGGCACCGATTTTGCCGAACGCAGCTGCGAGGGCATAGTATTGACCGCGGACGGCCGTGGCGCATGTTTTGGAGGCTACGAGACCGATATTGTCACCAGGGCCGGCTTCGCCAAGTGAGAGGAAAATCCCATAAACGACAACAAAGCCAGCGACGTGGGCAGGTGTATCGAGGGTGGCGTAAACACCAGCCATGATAAAGCCAACAATGCCCTGTAGGAAGACTCCGATAGCCAGGGCGTAGCGAGGTCCAATCCAATCACTCAGGAACGCCCCTCCAACTGCGCCGGGGAGGTAGAACAGATTGATGATTGTATTCCAGCCGAAAGTCTTCCATAGCGGAGCGCTCTTCCCTAGGATGATTGCAAGCCACGCCGAGGAGTAGATACTGAATGAGTATGCGGAAAAGTCGTAGATGAACCAGATAAGAGATACAATCAGTAGACGGAACCAGTAGTATCTGGCGTTGTCAGCTTTTCGTTGTCAGGGGAGGATGATATCCTTACTTGATGACAAGTAGCCATGGCGTACGGGTATCCTTCATAGTCTCACGATTGAACTCCTCAGGCTCCCTAAGCTTCAATCGTAGGTAGAACAGGCTTAGAGGAGGGATAACTCCTAAACCAAGGGCTACTCTCCATGCTGCGCGCAGATGATGTTCGGAGAATATCAGTACGAGGATCATGGGGACGAAGCTTGCCATTACAAATCCGATATCGATCTGGACATTGGTGAACATGATGAACCATCTATTCCGGTGTCCAGCTTTGAGCTCGCCTGTGCTTTCTGCGCAAGCCACACTACCAGCTGGATACTCCCCACTATTTCCTTGTTAGCTATTGCCACTCATTCCTTGCGTAGGAATTACTGACCCTATACCTATTCCAAGCAAGAACCGGTAAGCAGTAAGCGCTTGGAAAAGACCCGTAATGCTCCCGTGATAGCCATATGAGCCGGCCGAGAGGGCGGCGAAGAGAATCAAAATGCACGTCGACGCCATCAAGGCCCATTTTCGAGAGTAGTGGTCGCTCATCCACCCAAAGAACAATTGTCCCACCACAGTGCCCACGAAGGCGATCGAAGTGACGTTCTGTTGTGCAGAGGAAGACGTGTATTGCGTCTTGTATAACTTCTTAAGAATGGTGTTGACTTGCCCAATAACCCTAAATGGTTCACTATTAGCGACAGAATCCATGTTAACGATGCTGGTCCTATTACAACTTACCCGTTCAAGTAGCCGTCAGAGAACAGACCAGCGCCACATGCAATCGTGGGCCAACTACGCTCCCAACGACTTTTCTCAGGGTTCGTGGGAACTCCGCCGAGAGTTGCTTCATCATATTGAGGTGTTTCTGCGCCCACGGTCTTCTCTGTGCTGAGCATTGAGAACTTCATGGTGACGGCAGAGGGCAGGACGTCGCTAAGGAAAAGCCGAAAAGATGTGACCTTCGTTAGAGATGGAGTCGAAAGGGGTGGTCCGTGAAGTACTTGTACATGGTGGATTCGACCCCCACTTTATTAACCCTAAAGAGGCGGGACACTCTAATTAGGTAGATATCCTGCGCTATGCTTGACTGGATTTCGTTGCTCTGTGGTCCATTATTATTTCTCCTTAATTTCTTCCATATGGTTCTGTTCCCAGTTGATGTTCGGAAGCTGTGAGCGTAAAGTCGGTCCTCGATAGCATTGATGCCTTGCCCCTCAGTGTTTCTTCGCCCATTTTTGATAGCTGTCAGAAGATGAGAAGCCAATTATTGAAATTGATTGGGGCAAGACCAAAAGCCATGCGGGAAGCCTTGGATGGGTTGCATCGTCCGATGCAACTAGCGGACAAAGCGTGAAGCGCGTGCTCTAAGGACTAAGGTACAGGGTGTTTGCACTGCGGGTCGAACATTGCATTAGTTTTACACCAACGGTAACCGGAAACAGTAGGTACGCAAGGATATCAATTTGCTTAGCGTACAAGGATATCATATAAAACTAGGCCTAATCAGGCGAATTTGAAGCAATACAGAAAGCAGAGATATAAATGTGTATATGACTTCGAACGTAGCTTGATGCGTTCATTCTGTAGCCGGCCCAGCCACCGCCCTACTCACCATCCTACCTACTCGCCTATCCACATGTTCAGATATCAACTCGTCACCCTATCTACTTGTCATGGTGCCAGGTCACCAACCCGATTTAGAACATAGATCGTCGATACCTTAGGTAACCTCGGTTCATTGAACCTGTTCCGCAGTTCAATGAACCAAGCCACCAACCTAAGGTAGCCATCGTCATCTTAATCTAGCCTCAGCAATCCTGTTTCGGCCACCTCAGCCATGTGCGCGAACTCCTGCAATCTTAAGTCAATAGGACTACTGTCTAGCCTTGATTCTGCCCGATTCATGTATATAGAAGCCGGGCCCTCGTTCTTTCCTTTCGCTCTTTGTCTTTCGTCTTGTACATTACCTGGTGTATTGTCTTGTACCTAGATCCTATCAAAGTAATAATAATACCAGTCTTCTATATTGATAGTATCTCTAGTCTAGCCCAGTCCCTGACACTACTTCTTCAGCTATCAACTCAGCTACCTAGGCTCTCGTTCGCCTACTCACCTATCTACTCGCTTCAAAACATGCTTCATGCGACGTGTTTAAACACGCGTCATTCGCTTCATGATCTACTTCATGGCCTACTTCATAGTATGCTACATGTTTCATAGCACATGCTGACTAGATCAATAGAAAGCACTCTTCATGGTTCTCTACCGAACATCCTTCATGGCTCTCTTTATGATTTCCTTCATGGTTTTTTCCATGGCTTTCTTCATAACTCTCTATCAAACATCCTTCATGGTTCCCTATCAAACATCTTTCATGAGCAAACAACGAGCACGTGCAATGATCGTACTAGTAGAATGATACTGTAGATGCGTGTGCGTCCTATCTACCTGCCGAAGAGAACCTATATGTAGTCGAGGTCTCCCTCGGCTCTCCCATCGTCACCTGATCCCGGCCTCTGCCCTTGATCAACTAATCTGCTTGGGAATGCGCATGCAACTCCACGACAGTGTCGAGATAGTCATTTCAGACCGAGAGCTTCTTCAATCTTCATCGTTGAGCGCAGCGACAGTCACAGCCACAGCGAGAATAAGCATCGTCAGTTGTTGGAGGCGTGTCTATGTAAAGGTCGTCGACGAGGTAGGAAGTAGATTTTGGTGAAAAGTAGCGTTGGTGAAGAAAGATGATTTCGAAGGTCATTTGAGACGGTCATTTGGTCGATTCAGGCCTTTCAGCTAATCTGCATCAAACGTTAGTTATTGCCTAATATGGAAGCTTATTCAGCTTCATCGATGACCTTATGATTGGTGGAAATTGGTACTGGGGGGTCCTTGTAAATGTGGCTGGGCTAATGCAATGTTCGACCCGCAGTGCAAACACCCTGATATGGAAGTCCCCTTTCTCCTTTCTATCAACTCCGTTACCCACATGCTTTGCTGGTTGGACATAATCGCTTCAGTCGTCCAGAGTTGCCTGATCTTATATCCAGATAAGGTAGATGATGGGTAAGGCGCAATTCCCGGCGATCATGATGGCGATAAGGGTACCTAACCCTATCATAATATCGACCCTCGTCCGTTGTCAAATTATCTAATATATTGGTGAAGTACTATAGTTTTCAACATAACTGCCCCCCCTCTACTAGCTATATCTGATGTCTGTGTCGTTGATGCATTACTTAAAAGGACTACTCTCCTGGTTGATGAGAATGCAATAAGTCAGTCACCTTTGCCTCCAGTCGTAGTTCTCTTTGAGACTCTGCCTTCAGTCATGTTTAGTCAAAAACAACCTTCTTCCCTGCAAAAGCCACAGTCCTATTCTCATCCTTCCTCTTTTTCGCTGCCGCCCAAGACGGATGCAGAGGCTGCTCAACAGCCTTGACTTTCTTTGCCAGCACAGGGTCGCTATTCGCTCCTGTAGCCCCTAAGCTGCCTCCTTCACCGGCCCGGAATTTCGTGTGCGTTCCGCCTCTTCCTCTGCCCCTGCCTCGCTTCCCTCGAGTATCGTCACTGCTTCGCGCGCCGCGACGTGGATCCCATCCTTGGTCTCGGTTCTGACTTTGGCTCTGTTTTTTCACATGATTGGCGTTGCGGCCATATTTCTTCTCCCAGATAGCTCGACGCTCTTGCTGGCCTCTGCGGTTCTTCCTGGTTTTAGTGTCTCCAGTATCGAGGTCTGAGGCAGTAGAGTCGGAGCCAGACCAGTACCCACCAACTGTAAGAGATGGAATGAAGGTGGTGGCTTTGGGTTTCGAGAAGCTCCTTGCGGGGGCCTTTTGAGTGAGGGACGGGGGCGAAGGTGAAGAAGAGGAATTTTCCGGTTCAGGGGAAAGTAAGAGGTCTTCAGATAGGTTATAATTTAGCTTGTTAGTACCAGTTGGAGAACCACGTCCTGGTTCTTTGAGCCCTACTTTTTCCTCCTGCTGTGGTACCGCTTCTTGAGACTCCTCAATCTCGGTTTCTTCGTCAGCAGATGCGGCTAATCGAGAATTATTCATCCCACAATCGACAATCTCATCATCGCTGTCGGTATTATGATCGTCATCCTGCACGCTTTCAGCTGTAGAACATCCATGCCAGTCAGATCCTTCCAGGTCATTCTCAACTTGAGGGCCTGTAGATTTTGGTTTCTCCCTCGACTGCTCGTTCCCGGCGCTCTGGTCGGAGCAATAGTCCGCTGCCCTCATCCGCTTCTTTCGTAATGGTTGCGTGTCTTCGATAGCTAACACTGCTCGTACTTTATTGATTATCTCGTTCATTGCCGTCTTAACCGGGTTTGAGTTGAAAATCCTTGCTTGAACGTTCGCGTGGGCGGCATCTTGCGGCCGGAGTGAAGCTTGAACCTTTGCCGTAATGTATTGTGGAAAAGCTGGAGCAGAAGCAATGCGCTTAGTCTTTGACAATATTTTGTAAAGCTGTAGCTCGGCAAGAGAGACTAGGTCGAAAGCCTACAAGATAAGTATGAGCATACACAAGTAATCTCTTGGAGCAACAGACTTTAAGAGCAGTCACTTCTGCTATCAACCGTACGGTCTCTGCATCATCTTTCTGTTCCTTTGCGACCTTTTGCCGTCTACCCAGTTTTTGACGCTCAAAGCCTCTAGCTACCTTGAGTGCTCTGGATAAAGTCTTCTTGGCCTGCTCAAGGATGGCACCGAGGCGTTCACGTTGCATGCGGAGCGCCCCATTCGAGACGCCATTGGGCTTACCCTCCGCCGCGTTATGTTCTTCAAATTTGCGCTTTGGCATACCAATATACACAGCGTTCGTCACAAAAGTATCACAGACTGAATTTGGAGATCTTGTAAGAAGTCAATGAAAGGGTTACATAACACATTGATCAACTAGCTTGGATTGGTGCATGGGGGTAACTTTTGCCGAAGTCGAAGCCATAGGGCTCTTCGTCTACAACCTCGCCGGCGAAGCTTTTCCCATCTTCCTTTTCCATTCCTATATTACTACTTTGCTGCTCCTGAAGTATTATTGTGTTGAGAATTAGGTTCGACATGTATAAACCTCAATTTTCAACTACTGTACATTCGTATTGACCAACACTGTTTCCATTATGAGTCCATTGATTAATGCTGTCAAGTCATGTCTACTTGCGCTTATTGTGATGGGCATATATACGATATGGTATATTTTCTTCAACAATGGCGCCAGCGATCATTTGGCACGTATCCTCGAAAATGGACCTCAACTACTTCCAGGGACCAAGGAGCCTCTCAGAGCCTCATTCACTGGAATTGCTGCGTTGGATCACCAATTGAAAGTTCTCACGTTATACTTCTAGACACAAGCTGATGGCTCACGTCCCAACTCAGCTTTGTTGTGCTTCCAATTTGCTGGCCAGGTCATTGCAGGCTGGGGCCTCTTTCTCATCGAGGCATTAAGGTACGGCAACAGGTGGAGCAGTCGCTACGCCTTCAGCAGGTACTTCTCTTTGACTATCGGTCCTAATATAGAACAGTCTTACGATATGGGGAATTGTTGGGCAAAATCTCGCTTTTGGTGTTATTATGCCCGTTTATCTGATCATACATCTTTCCACATCACCTACAGTTCTGTCTCACAAACCTATCGAGTTCTACGTTGCTCTCCATAAGCTTGCAAGCATACCTTTCTCCCTTACGATCGGCTTGGTTTTGCCTACGATATTGATGGTGCTTCCTGCTCCATCTGTTCTCACCTTTGATCGGAAACAGATCTTTATAGCGATGTGGCAATTTTTCCCAATCTGGGTCGAGTTGATGCAACAAATCACATCATTGGTGATGTCGAGTCTGGGTGTGACAGCATGCAAACCTTCGCCGGTCAAAAAAGGACAAAATGCACAGTGGATTAGCACAATGAGAGTAGTGTACATATTTCTTTTGTCCACCGCTGGGATAACCCATATCTCTACAATGACCCTAATAGCGACTTCCAAGTTTTTCCCTGGCCTTTTCGCATCCGATTTTGTTGGAATTTTTAATCCCTGCAATGTCTTCCTCCCGCAATCCATAACAGCGTCAACAAAAATGCCATCCTTGGGAGACGGGGCTTTCCTGTTGCTACGGTACGATTTTATCGTAGGCTCCACAGCACTTTCCATTTGGGCTTCTGCGCTATACATAAACACATACAGAATTAGGGAAAGATCGGATGGCTGGATGGTATTGTTCTTTTACTTCCTAGCCCAAGTTGCTCTTCTAGGACCTGTTGGGCATGCAGTGGCCTGCATTTGGGCTAGGGATGAGTTGGTTTTCGAAGAGAAGGCCGAAAATGCCGAAAATGCCGAAAAGGCACGCTGAGGGGCGTTAATGATTTTCTGAGCAGTCTTAAAATGTTCAATCCAGACGTGATCGTCCACTGCTGTGAAAATATTATATTGCAAGAAGCTGGGACATAGGCTATTTGGCAGGCCCTTCTTTAAATCGAAGCTCCGACTACGCCTAGCGAATCCTAGCTACCTAGCATTGACTTTACCTCTCCGCACCTTTAAATGTACTGCATGACATTTCTGCTGAATAGTGAATACAATTTCCACATACCTTTAGATCACACATGAAGCTTTGAGATCCACCAGCCTGGGTTTCGCCCCTTCTCTTCTGGAAAGTAAGACCTGTCCCAAAAATTGTGCATACGATCGAACTTCCAAGTCAATCGTACACCAAGTCGCCGAACAGGGACTCTGCCGCCTATACAGAGTCCAGTCCTGCCATACTCAAAGTTTCTCTTTTCGCTCGATGTACGGCAGAAACGCCGGTGGACAAGGGATCTCTTTAATTAGCAACGATGGACATCCGCCGGCCAAGATGGTACCAATCGAGCCAATAAAGACTCAGCCTCAAGTTTTCCCTTTCCTCGAACTACCAGCCGAGATTCGAAACATGATCTACAGCTACTTGATGATACCAAAATATCCTGTCTATGTCTACGTGCGCCGTTTCCAATCCGCTGTCAGCACAGGACTGTTGTTCGCCAATCGTCAGATATACCAGGAAGCATCCACCGCTTTTTACAGCAACGCTAGAGGGATTGTGATCAATGAATGTCACTTCCTTACACGAGCATCATGCCGCCGAGTCTTCTTCAAAGACCCCCCTCCTATGCACGCGTATTCTGAACACCCTTTCTTGCCATTGCCGCATTCAAGTCACCACAATTCTCGCGAAGAAAGGCATCACAGCAATCTACAGGCCTATAGACACCCAAGCCTTCGGTACACCCAACCATGTGTGCTTGCTGTTATGGCGGAGATAGAAATATCACTTGCATGGCTGCCCCGCAGTGATAATACGGAAATGGCCATTGAAAGTATTATGTATGAAGTAGCCGCAATGCTGCATTGTACTCTCAAACTCCTGAGGCAGACGGGCGACCAAAAAGGCAAGAGGATCATCCTGATTTTTGGTGATCTTTTGTAAGTAATCGCCGGCTCTACCCTTTCGATCACTGCGTGCGGGAATGAGACCCAACATCTTACAATAGCACAGTTTCAAGGATTCAGAGCGTCGCTTCTTCGGGATAATGAAAGATTCAGGAGTGTTGATGCATCTCAGCCAACTCTCACGTATACGTCCAATCCAAGTGTATGGGAACATCACACCAGTATTCTTATCCAGATTGGAAGAAGCCTTCACGGAAGAGCATGGCGTATTGCTTAGACAGCCTGATTCATTTGCGACTCCGGTTCAACAAACCTCACATTGGTAACAACGCTGCTACAGGCAATGCCTTCATCTTGCGGAAATTAGCTCAATGGATAAATGGACACGAATATCTTTTCTTGTTGGAAAGCATTTATCAATCTCTCTACGTAAGCTGCTATTTTTTTGGTTCCTCTTTCTTTTCCTCCGGTTTTGGTGTGGGTAACTTGAACTGCGGGAGAGACCTTTAATTAGCTAAATACGATGAAATATGGCCTTGTGAGTTCCTAATGACTGCCTACCTGATCTGGTGTTCTGTCCTTCCCGGGCCCAACTTGCTCCCACGCTGTTTTTGAATACCAGTTAGGATCAAACGCATAGTGTAGCTTTTCATCAAAAATTGTAGAGATCCAACGTACCTGCTGTTCCACCTTCGAAGTTCCGAAATGCCTGCGTCAATTCCAATGGTTCAACCACAATCCTTTTCTTCTCCTCATCATATCTAATCTCTGTATATCCCGTTAATGGGAAGTCCTTCCTCAACGGATGCCCATCAAATCCATAATCCGTCATTATCCTTCGCAAGTCTGGGTGGCCGACAAAGAAGACTCCAAACAAATCATAAATCTCCCTCTCATACCAATTGGCCCCGTCGTACAGACTCGTGATACTCGGTACGGGGGTAGCTTCATCTGCGTAGGTCTTCACTCTGATCCTCGAGTTATGTCGGACACTAAGGAGGTTGTAGACTACTTCGAAGCGGTTATTCCTTGTAGGATAATCAACTGCCGTTATGTCCGCCACCATTGTGTATTCCGCTGCGGTGTGGTATTTCAGGAATGAGATGACCGGTATAACACCCGCGGGCGGAGTGTAGATGGTGAGCTCATCTTTCCATACGGAGAACTGCTGGATAAATTTCGGAAGACATGAGAGTAGGTATTGACCATAGGTGTGGAGGCTGGCGGATTTCTCCTGGTATTTGTCCGCGGGATTGATGACGGGCGCATAGAGCTTTCCTCCCGCTTTTACGATGTATGATTAGCATGCTCTGGTGTATATCAGAAAAAGCTCTAGGAAGACGTACGCGGCCGTGGTGCATGCCGTAGGTTTGGGATATCCTCTTCTGATGCTATATCCTTTGATAGTAGGGCTGTGCAGGCGAAGTGACGTGTTGCCGGGGTGCGCACTATGGTGTTGACACACACTCTTGACGCCCCTTTAAGACTACCACTCAATCGCATTGCCATCAATGACAGTCCTCGACTGCGTCTTCACCACAAGATAAATTGTCGTGATTATTGCTGAGCTCAAAGCATCATTAGCATGCAGGGATGTGTAGCCGACCACTAGCGCGTTCAAAAACCTCTGCCATCAACCCTTGTGATCCTCATTCGTCTCTTCAATCCATATCAACCACCACCGGTATTACTTGATACTTACAGCGCGGTGTATCAAGACCGTCTAAGTGTCTGCTCATAGACGACTTATGCTAACAACTACCTGTAACAACACCCCTCTGCGTTGCTTGCGTCCGCGGCATTTGCGCCCTTCACCTCCTACCTGCCCCTCGAAATGGCGACCCGCGTTCAAGTAGATACCTTCATGGACGATTCGGACGACGCATGGTGAGCCTAGCAACACCTCGATGGCTTCATGTATCCTACCAAGTATCTAACTAACCAACAAAACATTAGCCCATTATGCGTCGAGGAGTTCGACCTGTCAGACAAGAACTTCAGACCCTGTCCATGTGGTTATCAAGTATACCCCCTCTTGATCGAACCTCAAGCAGCATGACCACTTGGTCTCTTGGCTGCTAGGAGGTAGCTATGCTAATCCGTTATCCCTACAGGTCTGTCAATTTTGCTACAACAACATCAAGAACAATATGAATGGCCTGTGTCCGGCGTGTCGGAGACCTTACGATGACCAAAGCATAGAGTGGAAAGTTGTTAGCCCCGAGGAGTAAGTTCAGTGCTTCAACCGAACAGCAGCAGGTCACCGCTAAAGTTTAGCAGGCAAAAAGCAGATTATGCTCTACAAGCTAGGAAAAAGGCTCTTGTCCGGCAGAAGGAAACCGAGCGAAGACAAGTAGAGAACCTCAATCGCAAGCATCTTGCCGGCCTTCGTGTTGTCCAGAAAAACTTAGTATACGTCGTTGGCCTTAGCCCCAAAAGCCGAGAAGAAGATCTATTGCAGACGTTACGCGGCGACCAATATTTCGGACAGTATGGAAAAATCATCAAGATAGTTGTCAGTAAAGCAAAGGAAGGCACAAATGGGAACAACTCGATAGGTGTATACGTCACATTCGCGCGAAAAGAAGACGCCGCAAGCTGTATCGCTGCTGTAGATGGTTCACAAAACGGAGATCGGGTACTCAGGTAAGTACACTATCCAGTAGTCGTCTGTATTTGAGCTTACCGTGCCGCTTCAGAGCTCAATACGGGACTACTAAGTATTGTTCTGCGTATCTACGCAACGAGCCATGCAACAACCGAGGCTGCATGTTTTTACACGAGACAGGAGAGGACCTTGACAGCTTTAGTCGCCAAGATCTCTCCTCAATTAATGCAGTATCCACTCAGCGACCAGCGCCATCATCCTCGTCTCCTTCAACTTCATCAAGGTCTATTAAACAACCTCCACAACCCCAGCCTCCTCCTCAGCATGCACCACAAAATGTGACGGCAGCTGTGCAGTCTACGATACGCCAAGCAGACCGAGACGAACCAATGAGCAGGAGCGATAGTGGTGACGGTTCTGCACTTCCCTCGTCGGCGAGCTGGGCTGCGAAGAATGCGCAAACTGATAGCCGGAGGTCAAGCAAACCGGCGAGTGTCTCGGCGCCTAGTCCAGTGCTTACGGATGCAAACCTGCCATTGCGGGTTGCGGAAAACGAAACATCTAGCCTTCAGGCCCAAAAGCAAGAACCACAACCAAGTACAGACTCCCAGCCACAGCCGACGCTGATGGATCGGCTATTCTCAAAAGCTCATCCTCTGGATCGCGCAATGAAGACAGTCCTAGAGTCCTCATTTAAGTTCACTTTCGATCGAGCATTGTATACTGACGATGTTCTCCGAGAAATCGATGCTTATCCGCCGTTATTTGACGCTAACGGTGGACTTGTGCGTTATCGGCTAGAACAAGAACGAGAGCAAGAGCGGCTCAAGCAAGAAGAGGAAGAACAAAATGTATTAGGGGCAGTAGCTGCTGCTGAAGAAGATGACAATCCTGCTAGTGGGAGTTTACAGCTTGGGGGAGAGCCAGAAACTCAAGATGACCCCAGTGAAAGTTCTGTACAAATCAATACAGATCACCGAAACGCCATTCGCCCACCCTATCCTACTGTATCCTCGACCAACCCTAGCCTCGGCGGCTCAACCTTCCTCGGCAATAGTTCATCGGCATTATCTTTCAACGGTCGCAGCCTTACAACTCAACAGCAGCAGCAATTATCCTTTCTTAGATCGAATAGCAATCACCAAAGTCCGGTCAACGGTCAATATCAATCAAGCTATAGCGGCAACAATAGTCTTCACCACCACCAGCAGTCAAACCCATTCCAGTCACAAAATTTGAATCTCGCTCAGATACCTGGGCTCCCTGGGCACGCCAGACAAGCCTCTCGCTACAATTTCGCCAATGACTCGGCCTCAGCTTCTACGGTTGCTAAACCAGCTGCCAATGCCCAGCTCATGGCGCAGCAAGCTGCCATGATGCCCGCAAACCAGGGCAAGCATTTCCAGAACCAGCCTATGCCGCAATCGAGTTTACAAAGTAGCCACTTCTATAGCGGTGTCCATGGTCCTCCACCGGGGCTTAAATCGAGCGGCACACCACCTATCAGCGGTGGCGGCATGTTTGGTCAAGGCCATGGATTCGCCAGCGCAATGGGCGGTAGCCATGGAATAAGCGGTGCAACTTTAGGAAGCAAGAATAGCAACGACGAGCTCATGCGCGAGCTTATTCGTAATCGGGGCGGGAATATCAACAATCAGGGACCTGATTTTGGAAAGCGTGAGTTCAGATTTCCTTCTTCCGTTCACCTACCCACGACCTCCACTGCAGCCCCTGCCTCTGGCCTTCTTAGCTCGCTTTATGGTGCGCAGCTTGATACTTTTCATGGGTATCAGGATCACAGCGCCCAGAAGCAGAAGAAGAAGGGGAAGAAGCACAGACATGCTAACACTTCCTCTTCTGGGGGAGGTGGTATAGTTGATCTTGCGGACCCGAGTATCTTACAGGCTAGAATGCACCACGGTGGTGCAGGGCAGGGGCAATATGGTGTTCAAGGTCAAGGTGGGTACAATCCCAATAGCATGATCTACGGAAGTGGCTACGGAAGCAGGTGGTAGTTGCACGCTGTACTATCTCTTCCCTTGTCATCTTAATCGCATTGCGAATTCTTAATGTTGCAGTCACGACTCTGGCGCAATATGGTTTCATTCTCTTTGTTAGCGAAGCATGGGATCAAAACAGGAGCTATGGAGGTTATTCCTCTGGGCGTCATGGGAGCTGGGCGGCATCCCGTCCGGTAGGATCTGGCCAAAGCATTTACAGGCGAACTTTCTTTGTGCTTCAAAGGACATATTTTACCTTCTAGGGTTCATCATAGGGTTGCGGTTGGCTCTTTAGACCATCTGCACCGTCGTGCTCGTCGTGGCCAGCGTCATGTACGTAAATCCCCTTCCCTAGCCTGAAGTGCAGGTAGGAATATATGTCTATTTTCTCACAATATATCTGCCACTTAGTGCCTCGCTTTTGTCGTGCCAGAACGAACCAGACGATAGCGACCCTTTGATGCTGTGCTTCGTCTTTTGATGGATTTGTGACCGATAGATTATATAGATTGTTGGGGACTTTTGCGTGTTGTTCTCTCTTTTTTGAACAAACACAATCTCTGCTTTGAAGAACGCCGGTAGCAAAGAATTGCACAATAGCCAGTGAATTGGTGGATACGAATGCTAACTTGACGTCTACACAGGTTTCCAAAATGCTTTACGTTCTGGCGAATCACCAACAGCGATAAGCCAGCTTAATAAGAATACCACTGTGGACATTCCTGAAGTACCATTGTCCGGAATATCGGTTTCCAAAGAAAGCACTCCGACTACTTCGTCCGTTCCACCCGGACTATCACTACCTCACGACTTTCCGCCCCTCGCTGCGCCAACCAAGCCTGCTCCGCCGGGTAAAGTCCAGCGGAAGACAAATATTAACAACCCCGCAGCCACATCTATCAAGCCTGTCGTACCTGTGCTTCCTACAACAGCGCCTAGAGCTGCGGGTCCGGCCAAAGAAAGCCAGCCAAGCCATCCCTTTGAGGCAGATAGCGTCATAAACTCCAAAATAACGAAATCTGCAGCGCTTGAACCCATCTCAAAGCCACAACTTGCAACAGAAACACCTACTCCTCCAGTGCCTGTTGCTTTTGCGAAGGCGACGCCAAAGAATGATGGGTCTGTTGATCTACCTGCGCCTCAGCTACCCCAAGGTCCATATAAAATCGACAAGGAGGGTAAAGCTGGAAAGTCCTCCAAATCAGTGGACAAGCGGCAACATCCTGGAAAGCTTGACATCGCAGCTGCTAAAGATGCCTCGAAGAAGGATTTAGAGTCAGTTGCAGCTTCGCCTGGGCTCAGCAAGTCTGCTGAATCGAACGAGCGTGGGCGACCGGTATTATCAGGCATTTTTCAACCGAGTACGCCGGCAACTGCTGCGTCGCAAAGTTCCCTTCCATCGGCAACACGTTCAAAACAGCCTCGTGCCCTCCGAGCACTTCCCACGCCGAAACCCGTAACTCCTCCTCGTGCAGCCGGTGCCTCGCCATCGGTTTTAGCTGCTACAGCGGGCTCAGCTGCGAGCAAACAAGTATCTCGTCGAGGAAGTTTCTCCTCTACCCATCCGCCTGGAACGCCGCTGAGCGAGAAGATTTCGGATAATGCTTCTGTTGCATCGACCTCCATGTCACGTCCCAGCTCACCACCTCTAACCAGAGTTGGATCTGCGCCAGTAAGACAAGTCACGAAGAGCCAGCAGAAGAAGGAAAGGCAATCGCGAGCGAAGCAAGCTGAGGAGTCTTCCAAGTTAGAAGAGGCTCCAGCAAAGGCAGTTGTCGAGGAGCCTGTACAAGCCCCTATCATTGGACGAAAGAAAAAGGCTAAGAAAACAGCAACCCGGGGCACCGCTGATAGTAGCCCATCTGCCAGTCGACCAGCCTCTCCGCCCCCGAATGATGAGAGCATTCAAGAAAGCATGCCTGCTACGCCGGTAAAGGAGAAAAAGAAAGATACCGCCAAAGTGGAAGCAGAGAAGAAAGAAGCCGAAAGCCCCATGAGCCCTTCTTTCACCTCTACTGACCCACAGCAAAAGCCTTTGCTTACTGCAGCATCCATATTTTCCAACCTCGAAAAAGCGGGTGCCATTTCGTCCGCAATCCAGGAATATTTCAAAGGAGTTTCTGGCCTGAATCATCGCTTTGACACCACCCACACCGATATCGAAACTATCAATCGGATTCCCAACCTCACCGAAGCACAACACCGTGAGCTCCAAAAAGGCGAAGCCATTTGCGTAGAGCTCGCCAGCAACAAGCGCATCGTCATCCTCCCAGACCACCGGACCCTGCACGGCCTCAGCCACGACCAAGCACAGCGATACCTCGCGCTCCGTAAACAAGCCATCAATACCGGCGATCTCGCCATGTTTAATTCCTCGCGGAGAGACATTGACCATTACCTCCCCGTCGCGCCCATGCCCGCACAAGCCACACTCGCGACCATGAACCTGCGTAGTTCCTCCGAGGACGAAGACGAGGACAACCTGAACTTAGAACTCGTGAACCGCTTCGTTGCGCCCCCGCTGTCTGCGCAGCCGTCGGCCAGGCCGATGCCGAGTTTCTGGAACTCGGTCGCGGAGGAGCAGCAGAGAGGGGTACCGATGATCTCAATGGTGGAGGCGGAGCAGGCGTTATTGCAGAGTCGGAAGGAGACGGAGGGGCTGGAGAAGAAGCTGAATGGGTTGTTGAAGAGGAATAGGCGGTTGGTGTTTGGCAATGGGCATTGAGGTGGATGGTTCTGTGGGGTGAGGTTGTGGACGAGAGAACTGTGAGAAAGGAGTTGAGGGCGGGCTTTTGTCACTCGTGGATAGATGAGGGGTGTGTTCTGGCTGGGTACTTCCATGTTGCCCTTGCCGCCGGCGCTTTTCGGGTTCTGCAAGTCCTCGGAGTGCTTAAGGTGCTCTGCGTAATTGGTGTAGCGCTTGCTTTCTCCACTTCTACTTCTACTTCCGCTGTAGATTACTAGGGGCTTTTTTCCTCCTGTACTCTTCGGTAGCAGGCATGCATTGTGGGAGCTGTACTTTGCTCTACTCTTCCTATGTTGGGGCTGTAGTTCTACGCAAGGGGTGTACGCTGTTGGGGTTTGTAAAGGGGATTTTTGCCTCAGTTCTCAGACGTGCCAACGTCGCTAAGCCCCTTCGGGTTAGCGTCCTCATTAAGCCCCTTCGGGTTAGCGCCCTGCTGACTTCGCAGCGTACGTGCTTAGCGACGTTGGCACGTCTGAGAACTGAGGCAAGGGGATTTGTGAGCTCGGTTTGTAGATTACGTAAGGCGCTTCATAACAAGCTGCGCAGGGCGCCCCTTTCCAACCCAAGAAGTCATCTTGTACGGTCGAATCGGGAATTCAAAACACTACTGCTTGCGATGGGATATTTACTATCAGAAATAGAATAGTCATAATAGTCTGTACACAGAAACGCCGAGCAATTTCCTTGTCCCCAAACGCCCATACCATCGCGCCCTGGCAGACACACCTGGAAATATACATTAACCCTCGAGAAGTCAAACCGCAATCCTGAATTCCTTCCATTCTCCAATCTGCCTCACCCCACCAAAATCCACCTACTCCCAATCGGGCTCCTCCTCATCCTCGACCTTCTTCTCCCCCTCCTTCTCCTTCGGGCTTCCCGGTGCCCGACTAGTCGCCCCACTAACAAGATCGTAGCTCGCGTCGCTATCCGGCTGGGATTTTTCGTCTTGGGATCTGCGTGCGGGTGCATCTGAGGGTTTGAGCTGCGCGGAGGGGTTGATTGTTGTTGGTGCTGGCTGAGGCTGGGGGAGTATGGTGGTGGATGAAGAGTGGGTGGTTGATGTTATGGTGGGTTTGGTGCGGGGGTGCGGGGTGGAGGGTGAGGACTCGTCGGTGTCGGAATCGTCGTCCCAGGAGATGGGCTCGTCGGGGGTGAGGGCTACGCCTGGGGGAGGGGAAGTGGGTTAGTTGGGTTGTCTTTAGAGTATAGAAAGGAGCTTGGTGTGGGATCTCCCACCTTTCAGCATTTCCCGTCTCCGTTGCTCCTCAGATTCGACAACCATTCGGAGGAAATAATAGCGCGTCCAGAACTGTGGGTACTCCACTTTCTCAGGCACGAGCTTCTCCATCGCCCTCCGCAGCTCCTCGTACTTCTCGAGATCCGTCGCTATAGCATCGGTTTTCTTCTCAACGTCGAACTCGCTTTTCCACTTCTCGAACTCCGGGCTTACGGGGTCCTTAGAGAAGCTGTCAAGGGAGGACTGTATAGCATGTAATTGAGCGTCGAAGCGCGTGGTATGGATAACCCGTTTTCCGTCCTGATCTTTGCTCTCGAAAAGAACTTTGCTGGTGCCGTCCTTATTCTTGGCTTCTGTAGGCGGCGCAATGGTGACGGCATCCCGGAGGAAATTGCGAATGTTGGTACCGAACTTAAGCAGAGCTTCGTCTGCAGCATCCTCTGCCTTTTCAATCTCCTTCAGCCGCTTTGTAGCTTCAGTGCGAAAGCGGGATATGATGCCTTCGGATTCTCGTAAGGCTTCGCTTTTCGAACGGTCTTGAGTGGTAGGATCGGTGGAAGCTTCTCCACTGAATCCTTTGTTTGCTATTGGTGTCATTGGAGGGCTCTGGCCAGTTGACATAGACCGAGCTCGGTTGACAATCGTTGATTTCAAATCTGTAAAGCCCTTGATTGCTTCCCCACTTGCGGCTGACGCTTCCTGCCGTGCGCCTTCGTAGTAGGTTTCGCCCTGCTTCTTGACATCACTGAAGAAGCCACCCAGTCTGGCTCCCCAGGGGCTTGCAGAGAACGACTTGTATGCTTCCTGGAATTCGGAGTTGAGGTTGCCTTGCTTTTGCTTTTCCCCTTCTTTCTTGGCAGCTTCGTCCGGGGAGAGGATTTCCTCTTGGATATGGTCATATGCAATGTCCATATTTCGATCCGCACGAATGGTTTATCATGAGCGTTGAAGGTGCAATAGAGCAAACTAAGAGATAGCGCTGTTAAACAGTTGCTCGACGATTGATGCAATGTAGTTAGATACTCTAAGCCGCAAGCAGCTGGCGGTGGTCGATGGCATGGCGCGACCGGCTGCGGAGGTATTTCCGAGGCTTTGCCGCGCTTCTGCAGGGTTCTGGTGCATGTGCAATTACCGACAATATCATCAAACATGCACTGGATATGAGCAGAAGACTTTTCTCAAGGTCATCATGTTTGCGACATGAGAACCCGCTGGTAAGTTCTCAGAGTCTGGCACGTATGCTGGAGCTGAATGGTTAGGGACTGCCACGCTCAGGCGCTCCTCCACAGCTTCCTCGACGTCAGCGAGGTTTGCCAGAGAAGCGTAATATAAAAGATGTACGAAAAGTCGTAGCTGTATCATCAGCGAAAGGCGGAGTGGGGAAATCGACCATAGCAGGTAGACTCCTACTACAAATGTTTCTCTGGACATCTAACTTACTACACTCAGTCAATCTTGCATTATCGTATGCTCGAAGCGGCTACAGAAGTGGAATTCTTGATACAGATATTTTCGGTCCATCGATTCCTACTCTATTGAATCTTTCGGGAGAGCCTCGTCTTTCTACAAGTAAATCCAAACATATTAGAATGTGTACAAAACAGCAAAATTTACCTGATCTACAGACAACCAGCTCTTGCCTCTGTCTAACTATGGCGTCAAATCCATGTCGATGGGCTACCTCGTTGACGAGAAAGCGCCCGTTGTATGGAGGGGACTGATGGTGATGAAAGCTTTGCAGCAACTGCTACATGAAGTCGACTGGGGAGGACTGGATATCCTAGTCTTAGACTTACCACCTGGGACTGGCGATACGCAACTGACTATTACTCAACAAATTCTGTTAGATGGTGAGCCACATTTCCATGCGCTCGCTATACTTGAATTAAAGTTGACGAGCGAAATAGGAGCCATAATCGTCTCCACCCCCCAAGACATCGCGCTGAAAGATGCCGTCAAGGGCGTTGCAATGTTTAAAAAGGTCGAAGTACCTGTACGGAAGCTACCCTGATCAATATTTGCAACCATTTTCTGATAGTATACCCCCTAGATTCTTGGCATGATCCAGAATATGTCTGTTTTCACCTGCCCACAATGCAGCCATAGCACATATATTTTCGGATCCGAAGGGGTCGCTCGGACATGCAGTGCACATGGAATCGACTTCTTAGGAGATATCCCTTTGCATGCAAGTATCTGCGATGACGCCGACCGCGGTAAGCCAACAGTGGTGGCAGAGCCGGAAAGTCCGAGGACCTTGGCTTTCATGAATATTGCCAAGTCTATCGGGACGAAGGTTGGCCTCTAAACACAACGATATCTCAAAACGATAATCTTTGAACAGCCGATCAGAATCGATTATGCTTTACATTTAAGAGCCGAATCTCTTCTGCTAAGAGTGAAAAGTGCCAGTTGATTCGCCACCTAGAGCGTCTGCACTTGACCTTTATTAAATTGGCGCACACACAACTGGGGTTTTAAATTCTGCTATTCTAATCTCAATATAAACTTCCAGAGCTCAAGAAGGGAATCTGCATGGCAAAGGCATTGATGTATAATGGCTAAAGCAGTCTCGCCTCGAAAATTACTGTAAAGAGCTATACTACTGATCCACGGATTGATCCCCGGAGCGCTACAAAATTTCAAAACCCATGAACTTTGATATTCCTAGCCTCAACGTCCAACCCTTCCTTCTTGTCGACCAGAAACTCATACACATCCTTCCGTTGATCACCCTGAAGCTGAATCACCTCCCCCATCTTGGGATCATCGACAACATTGCCATTGCACGCAAGCTTCTTCTTCAACGACTTGAGGATTTTCTCCGGACTAAACTTCTTGGGCAGACCTTGGACAGTAGTCAAAGCCTTACGGTTGGTGCGCTTTTGAACCCGAATGTGGATGAAGGTTGGAGCTCGATTGTTTGCCTCGTCCCCTGTGTTTTCATCGGCATCAGCGAATGGGTCGGTTGTCTTGAGATTTTCGAGGAACATGGCTTGTTTGGGTTTGGGTTAAGTGGTGGGTTGTTGTGGTTGATGAGGCTCAAGTTTGCTGAATGCTTGTGGACGTCTAATAAGTATTGGTACGAAAATAGGACAATATGTACTCGGCTGTGCCAGTATTCGGAACAAAGGAATTGCTGGGTTATCATATGATACCTGGAATTGCATGTTCTTCTCTAGCTGAACAATTGACTTCTGAACAGTGGTCTTGTACCCTGGATCACCAGAGACAGAGGTTCAGTAATGTTCAGCGATGCTGACTTACCCAGAAATCATTTACCAACCGACTGAATCATCGTTCTGGAACCGGTAGTCTTCGATCTTTCACCGTCACGATTCAAATACCTGCTCGTTACCAAGGCCTGGGACACGCTCAAGGTCTTACACACTTCCAGGGTCTTCGACATGTTCAAGTTCTCAGACATCTAAGACCAAGCGTCAGCCACCACTTGGCATTACCCGCGAGCCAAAGCATAGCGTCCCTCAGCCGAGCTTCCCAATTCCAGCTACGGATTGGCAGCTAGGACTACTAACGCACTGACTTCTGAGACGGGGTTTCGCTTGAACACTTTTGCGTTCAAAGAAGCGTAAGCCAACTGTCTTGGTGTCCTAAAAAGAATTATGAAACGGCTTCGCCCACAACTGATTGCATTGAAGATGAGATAAATCACGATGCTGTTGAATCGCCCTTTAATAACTCAAGAGACAAATCTTGATACCCATGCTATGGCATAATGATGAAAAAGGTAGGCGTCGGTATACAAGCTACCCAACGACTCGAAAGCCAAGATGTTCTCCATTTCCATTTATCTGAATCATTGAGATTAAACATTTCAACCCAAGTTTAAGACATCTTGAGAGCATTAGCAGCTAGTTCCGCCTTCTGCTATCCCCTCTTTCTTTCGCAACCTTTCCTCCACCCAACCACATCAAGAACTCCCCGACCCCACCTTCCCCAATTCCAGTCACCAACTCCATACCCCACCCCACCCCACCTCCCTCGTCAGTTCCTTACCTTTTCAACATTGAATCAACAGTTTCAGAACCTTGACAACGAGCTTCGTAGCAACAGAAACAAGAAGAACAATGCGCGATACCGGGTTTGAATATACAACACTTTCATGATAGCTTGGGTGAAACAAGGTGGTGGGGGATTGGTGGATTTCGAAGTAAGCAATACTGGTTTAAAGGAGGTGGTGGGATGGGTGTGGTTCGTGAGCGGCGATGATATTTGCTGTGGTTTCGTTACGTCGGTCTTCAAGCTTTTTGATGTGGATTTTGGGATCAAAGTCATTGATGGAAAAAGTTGTTTTTGCGTCATCATGTTTGGTTTTGAAGTCTTTTCTCAGATTAACCCCAACCCCCCTCCTTCCAAGCCCTTGTACTCACTCTCTCACACCCAATTTAATTCCACCTGCTTGCTCTTCTTGACTTTTACTACCCCTTCAACCCTCCCCACCCTCGGAAAAATGTAAAACCATACAATCCCATTTCCCCGGCATCCCAACCCGGCATTTTCATCTGGAAACCCCTTTAATTCCCCACGGACTGGGTGAATCAACAAAGATATTTTATCTCGTAGGTGAAATCATCTGTCTGCTCCGTCACATCTCGATTATTCGAATCCTTTGCGTGTATTTCCAACACTCTTTCCAATCGGAAGAGTAGTTTTCATCTTGTGTAGAACGAACTGTCCAAGCTGGAATGATGGGTTGAGGTCGTCTTAGATGCGTAAGGCAAAGCTCTGCTATTCTTTCTTTAATGTCATGCACATTCCTTCTGACGACATCTTTATTTCTTAGATTCTCATTCTTTTCAAAACTTTGAAACCGTTGACTGACAATTCCAATTCCCCTCTTACAACGTAGCATTTTCCAATTGAACAAAACTAGAGAAGTTCGCAGTTGGACTTGTATCTCGTGGGAGGGATCGCTATTATTCGTTCTGCTTCGTTTCAATCACTAAAACCTTGCTCTTATCTGTTGTCGACATTGTTCAAGGTGGGAAGACCTGAGTGAACGTGCAGAGTTCAGTTTAAAGCCGTCACCCAGACTCTCATACCCTCGCTCGGTTTTCCATATCCTCACCCTCCCCTCCGTCCCGTCTCTCTAACCCCTCATACACTCCCTTCCGCCCTCGCCCAGAAATCTCCAATTGCCAACCCCGTTTCTCCTCTTGCAACCTAGCTTTTTCCGTCCACAAAGCTCTATCGTTTGCTTGAAATTAAACCGAGCCAAGGCTTTCCGTCCCATAAATATTCCGTTCACCATCTCCCACTTTAATCTCATCGCTTTCGTTTTCATCGCCCCCAAAACCTCCCCTCCCCTCGTTTTCACGCTTCCATCACATCTCCACCCTCCTCACTTTCCCCGAAATTTACCACTCCCTCACCCATCAACTCCACCTTCTTCACTCCAACCTTATCAATAACAATCCTCCCCCCTCTCTTCCCCCAAAACCCCACACTTGCTCCCTTCTCAGACATACAATCACAGGTGTTGTGGGGCTGACACTTGCTCTCTTCCACGAATCTTTCCCAAGCTACGTGAAAAGGGATTTAGAAGAACGAAAACGGTAAAAAGGAGAAAGAAAAAGAGAAAAAGAACAAAACCATATTTACCACCGCAACAAAGCGAAAACGACAGCAAACGACACCCAAGGTGACTAACTAACTAGGATCTTTCCCATCCTCCTCCTCCCATCCCCTCCCCTATTCTCCGCCTCACAACCCAAAATACCTCAAAAACGAAATCCCCGCACAACCGGTATGCGAAAACCCAGCCCTAACCACCACAGTACGACTGTTCCATTCCAGGACTTTGGATGGGGCATCAGTAAATCCTAGAACGATTCAGTTCCTTCCCTTTGAAAAGACAACCCGCACCGAATATTTCCCTCCAGCAGCTTTTGTCTGCGTGGAGAGTAGAGAGCGTTGGGTGGGGAATGGGAGGGAGTGGTGGTGCTTGGGTGGGGTTTTGGGGGGTGGAGGTTGGGTGGTTGGGGTATGTATGTATGTATATATGGAGCGTGTCGACGTGATGGCTTGGACTAATGAGCGGAACTCTATAAAGAGGAAAGCCATATCAAGCCAAGAATACATAGATGTGGTTATGGTGCAAACCGTGGGGGTTTAGATGAGACCTTTTGCAACGCTGCTGGGTGCAGGTAGGTGTAGGAAGGAAGTGAGATAAGTTTCGAAGACAGAGAGATCTTAGATACTTTGATGATTTACATGTATATCATGGTTGATTAGCGATACAATTAAACCAAACTGCTTCTACCTCTACTATATATACCCTTGTTCCCATTCTTACCAAAAAGCGCCCGTGTGATTTAGGATGAAAACGACCCAGAAAGTCACATGTAGCGCTGGCAAATCTATACCTCCCATCCATCGCGGAACTGGAAACCACCCGAATGCTTCAAATACAAAACCTTAATTTAAGCATCAAGCCCGGAGAGTGGCAAGCTTATCGGCGGACTCGAGATCGCTGTCGGAGCCGACGCAGTCTTTTGATATGTCGCGGGACTGCTCCTCCATGCAGAAACCCGGGTGGAAGATTGTGAGCGCGAGGACGGCGAGGGTGACCATGCTGTGTGGAACCTGTTAGTATTGATTCTCCCAAGCAATGGCAACAAATGAAGGAAAAGACATACACGCCATCCAACACGATAAAATCCCTCTCACTCTGCATCACGCTGTTCCTCCACCCGCCACTCAACTCCGGAATCCGATACACACAGCGCACAAACAGCGTCAAAAACGACACCAACAGCGCCCACAGGAACTTGTGTAGTTTCGGGCTCGCGCGGAGGGCCGCGGTGGCCGGGTTGAGGCGGTCGCTGTTGCGGCGCACGCGCAGGAAGTACTCGGCGCAGAAGAAGGCGAAGACGAGGAGGGAGACGACTTGGAGGCAGATTCCGGCGAGCATGATGCTGGTGCCAGATTTTTGGGCGGCGTCGGTTTTGGCGGATGCCGCGATGCCGCCGCCGGTGCCTGTGGAGGAGGGGGTGGTTAGTTTTTTTTTGCTCGATGTTGGGGGTTGGTTGGGGACAGGGCGGTTTGGAGGGGCCTTACCTTGGAAGACGAGGGCGAGGAAGTCGGAGGCTATGAAAACGACGGTGTAATAAATGGGTTTTAGGAAGGAGAAGTCGGCGCCGTAGATGATGACTCTGAACTTGTGTTAACGATGGTTGGGATAGAGTTGAAGGGGTCGAGCGTACACTTTACTTAAAGTGACGTAGATTCCAGCGGCGATAAAGGCGGGCGAGAAGATGAGGGTGCAGATCTGGAGTTCGAAGCTGGGAGTTGTAAGCTAGATTGCTATCGGCTGCATGTTGGAGGCAATACCCGACTTCGCTGAATACATTGTCGTGAAGTATTATCCGTCCCGCATAGCCTACGGTCGATCAGCTTTAATTTTCTCTACCCAAGAAGATATCAAAGGCTCACCAGCAGCTTCACCCGCACAGCCCAAAACCATCGCAGTCCCGAAAAACCACGTCCTCCGTCGGAATCCTTGTACCAACTGGGCAATGAGGAGGATAGAAAAGACTGCGAGGAAAAAAGCGTTTGCAGGTACGGAGGGCCGGTAGCCATAGACTGAATCAGAGACGGGACAGGTCTTCATCGTGCAGCCATCATTGCGGTGAGACATCACGCCGGAGTGGAGCTGTAAGGGATAATGGTGAGGACTCGGATCTGCGAATAGAGACGAGGATGGAAAAGGAAGCAGTTGTCTCTATCAAAGCAAATAGAAAGCTGTGGCCTAGAAGATAAAAGTGTAGAGATGCTGAGGATATAATGAACTACAAGACAGAGGGAACGCATGGACTATATATCCCACCCCCCACCCCTCCTGCCATCTTCCAAGGCGTCAACAGACATCAGCCGCGTCGCAATTCCTCGAAATCAGAAACGGTTTTGCGAGTTCCATAGCGGGACAGAAGCGATTCAGCCTACAATTTTGCGTGCACTAGTAGCAACGAACAGCCTCAAGCCCAAGGGCCCTTCGCAAATGGACACCAAATACAGAATTGCAAAATCATAGTCGTTATATCGTACCATTTTGGTGCAATGCTGGCTGGCCGCAGTGGTAATCTAGACGAGCTTGGTTATTGGTGTTTGGCGACCGCCAACTGGCCAATCATACCTTCTCGCGATCTTGTACCCGATCGAGCCTAGCGTCATATCACCTGCGCCGCCTTGGTGATTCTGAGTGTTCGGCTCGGAACTCGCAAACACCATCATAGATATCGAGTGTAGCATGCCAATGGAAGCGAAGGAAATGGTCACGATGGTTCAATTGCTGAATAAATACATGTCATTCGAATAGTCCGACTACTCGATCTTTGATTTGTATTTTCTGGATTCACCAACATTAGTTGCCCACGAGTAAGCTACGCCAGTTAATCTTGTTATTGAGTACTCCATATCTGCAAACCTCATAAATAAATTCATAGACTGGCCTCATCAATCATTTATGTCATGTATGGGCTTTCCCTCCTCTTCCCTGTCCACTCCCACTCCCACTTTCCGTCCCTCTTCGGCCTCCACCTCTTCCTCTGCCTTTTCCTCTGCTTCCGCCTCTGGCCTTCCCTCCTCCGCCCCTCTCACCCCTCTCACCCCTCCCACTCGCCTTTGTTTTCGCGGCTTCCTCCTCAGCTCTAACCTTCCTGCTCTCCTCGTCCCACCATTCCTGAAATGCCTGCTCTTCCTGGATTTCCTGCAGACTACGCTTCGCAGCGGCTTCCTTGATAATGTCTTTCTGCGCTTGCTGTTGGGATAGAATATCGGCCATGGAGAGTTGGAGGCTAGGTTCTACAGGTGGGGGTGCATGGCGGATGGACTGTATGAAAGCATTCTCGGTAGCAGATGAGGAGCGTGAGGGAATGACCTCGGCTGATGAGGTAGAGGGAGGTACGGATGGTGATGAGACGCTGCGTTGCTGGGACGGATTTTGGGTTTTAGAGCTGCTACTGGTACTTCGGTGCGTGGCGGATGGATTTCCAGCCACGGTTTGTCGTAAAGTTAGGGATGGGATGGATGATGTACGGGAGGTGCTAGATGCCGGCATCGAGGGAGATTTGTTGCTCTCAGCACCCAGAACGTCTTTCAATGAAATCTTTGGACTCCTAGAAGCAACCTGCCAAGGAGACGAGGGCGTTTCGTCTCGTATCTTGTTATCTATTGACGGTGTCAAACTCACGAGTTGGTGGTGCTGCTGAGCTTGCTGCAGTTGCTGCTTCTTGCGTTCTCGTTGGGACAACTTGCTTGAAAGATTTCCTGGCGTTATATCGGTACGTTGAGCACGAAGAGACAGACCAGCTGAGATGTTAGACACCCGATTGGAGGTTGCCTGAGCCATGATATCCTTCATGTCCAGTTTGGAAGAAGCAATTGTGGAAGAACCCCATGGCTTGATATTTTCCAAAGGTTCGCAATTTCTCGGCGAAGGAGTAGCCTGAATCTCGCCGGACTCAGACCACGGGCTAGGTGATACTGACACGGAATTTTCTACGCTTGACGGGAGTGCCTTACCCTTCGGATTCATCCAGTGCTCCTCCGTGGGCAGCTCTGAAGAGGGCGCCGCAAGCTGGTCATGTTGCTGTTGTCCATGGCGTTCATGCGATAATATATCTGTCTTTGCCTTCTCGGTATCTGACTCCCCGCCTTCGTCCATCTCGAACATGAGATCTGCCGCAGAGCTTTTAGCCTTCAGCAAAGGACTCTGCGCATGGAGTACTTGGTCCTTGGAGAATCTTCGTCTTGACTTTTGTACGAAAGGAGACTGGCTCAGATCATCAGAAAATCCGACTCTTGCTTTCGCAGACCCGGAGAACCGCATTTCATCCTCCTGCAACCGAGAACGGAGGGCCATCGAGTCCACCTTAGCACGCCTACCCCGTTCGATTATACCAGCCAGTTCCGGATATCGCTCGTGCAAGTCAGCTTCAGCCCTGCCGCTTTTCGCGAACGGCAGACAGGCCAACTGATTCTGCCGTACGACTTCATCCAACTCAAGCATTAGATCGTCATCGAGCTCATTGAGCAAGCTAGATCAGTGTTAGTAATCGAGTTGATCATGGAATACCCCTATGAGCTTACTGATTTTCGAGCATGCCCTCAAGGTTCATGCAAATATACTCTAGTGCTGCGTCTTTAAACTCAGTTACTGAGCATGGAGCTACGGCATTCAGCAGTTGGCAGACGTTGCGAGTATTTACTGGGTTTGTGAGTTTGTGTAGTCAAGCAGTACCAATAAACGACTTACCGTATCGCCCAAGCATTTTCTGACAGACTTGTGCCAGCCGATCAAGCATAAGCTCGTTCGCAACAGACATCACCTCCATGATGAGATCTAAGAAGGCGTCGAAATCTGTTGTTACGGTATTATTGAATATCTCTTCGTTGCTGTCAGCGTAGATATGTCGCAAGACGAGTTTGAAGACACCAGGATCGACGTGCTTTAGATCCACCTTGACAACTTCTTGAGGCTCCCGGACTTGCTCACGCCGCGAAGAAAGCCAGAGTCCAGCAGTACGTCCTCTAAAGAGCCCTTCGAAAAATGGACATCTCTGGCAAATAAGGGCACTGTGGACCTTGACGCTATCTCCATCAAGCTCGATTTCCACGTCTCCGTTTTCGAAATACTCGGGCTGCTGTATGGCTTGATCCATATCCAGATTCAAGGTTCTCGGTGGCTCAACCATGACCCGTACAGCTTGTTCGAGTTTGCGCAAATCGAGGTGGGAAGCAATTCTCATGAGGTCTGCCCGTATCTGACGATACCTAACAGCAGACTTTGGTGCATGCCTGGTATGGTGCCAGACATCTACAACAGAGTCTGTGTACAAGTAGAGAGTGAGATTGATGAGAGTGATACAGTCAATACCTTGGAACAGGACGAGGGCCTTGCCTTCACTGTCATACTCGATCGTCACAACATCGGGAACGCTGAAGAAGTAGGATTGGCGGAAGCTGGTCAGTGCTCGCCTCATTACACTACTGCGTCCGGCTAGCACAAATTCATGGGCTGGTATTAGAACTTTAGATGTCGTCGATCCGATTCGTAAATCATAAGATGCCTCTTCCAATGCTTGCAGGTCCGCGAAAAGATTGATAATGCTTTCCTCGACATCAGGTGCTGTTAATACTGCTCGGCGGATGGTAGCAATATCGTTAGTACCCGGACTCGGAGTCCAGAAGCGTGGCATAGGATTTTCAGTATCCGAATCCTCTTCGGCAGAGAGACCCTGGAAGGGATGTAAAGGGTACATATCTTTCCACAAAGTATGGCTGTCAATCTCGATCTGTGTCTTCAATACATCACAGTCTCTACGGACAGCAGCGCAAGACCCAAAGGTATTGCTTCGCACTGCGGCAATCCTTGTCAACCCGGGCACCCTAGAGAATTTGTAGTCTTTTGGTTTATATTCGGCAGAACCAAGGGCGTTGGCGTCTTTGACTTTAGCGCGCTTGACTCTTCTCCAAACGGATCCAGATTCAGTACATATGATAATTGAGCCATCTTGACCGACGTCAACATCTCTCACAGCCATGTGGCTTTTTCTTAAAGACCATACTCGTTGTGGAGGAGCTAACGCCCCACGGATTTTGGATGGATTGGTAGTTGAGGCTGTCGCAGGTGAGGGTTCGGTTTTGTGGCTAACGTTGACGGTAAAGACGTCGCCCATGTTTGACATTGCGCAGATCGTATCCTCTCCTGAAGTGATCTTACAAATGTGGTTCTCCGTGCTGCTGTACCGTGTGGCCGAGTAGCTATTTTTAAGGAGATAATTTGAAAAACCTTCTAGCGGGAAAGACATCTTCGTGTAACCATAGTTCGCGAATATCCACACATCGTGATTCTCTAAAAGGCATATTGTTGCTTTATCAATGGCTGAGACGGAATTGATTGGGGACGAAAAAAGAGAGGCTGCGACCTTTCTTGGGGTGTTCTGCATAACCAGTGATCGAGCGTCAGAATCGACCAATCCCAATTGACCTTCGTTTTTTCCAAATGTGTATAGAGAAGTAGCTGTATGTACTACACTATGAGTGCGCGAAGCAGCAGCTGCAATGACAACTTCACGTTTCAGTGGACCAAAAACTTGCCGCGGCGAAAGTTGCGCAAGCTCCTCGTCGTTGAGATTAGAAGTAGGGGAAGCATACCCGAGCTGCCCGAATGTATTACTGCCCCAAGTGAATGTCTCGCCCTGGTTAGTGATAGCTAGGGTGTGATTCTGCCCAAGTCCGACATTCGCAACTTTCTTGCCACTTAGCGCTCCACCGAATACACTGGTGAAATGAAATCTTGTAGCTTCGTCCCCTGTCCCAAGTCGGCCACCAGGTCCAAATCCGCACATGTAGAGGTTGGCCTCTGGATCGGTTGTCAAGACTGCAGAATGCAGTTTGGAGAGTTGGATGTCCTGAATGATGATCGGCTGATATTGGATCAACGCTGGTATAGGGCTCGACAGCATAAGATTTTTCGTCATCTGAGTTCCCTTTGCTTGGAGATTTCGAGATTCATATTCACTGTGTAGGCGACGCAGCAAGTGCTCCGGACGTTTCAAGAAGATCCGTTCTGGGTATTGGCGATCATCTTCATCTCCAAATCCTAGCGTAAAATTCTTGTTGCTGCCAAAAGTGAAAACCTCGTCACCTCCAATATCGACTCTTGGGGTAATCTCTCTGCTTCCTGACCCCTCCTCGGTGGCGTCACCACTAATTCCCTGCGCCATCTCATGTTCCTCCTCCTCCGATGCACTAGATAGTAATGGGTTCGTCGGCGCTTGACGAATGTCCCTGGTGGTAATTGATGCTCCGTAAACGTCAAAGGGACTATTCCCCTCGCGGTCTTTGATTTTGATGAGACCTGCAAACCCCTGGGCTGTTCCAAAACCATTATGACCGAATACACCTTGGCTGTCTCGATCCATCAAAGCTCGCGCGATCGTAATGTTGCCAAAGTACAGCGCGCGGTGTAACGCAGTCCATCCGCTCTCCAGGTCTTGAATATACAGATCCAGCATTGGGAGTGGTAGGAGCGCCGCGGCGTACTGCGACGCTTTGTCGTTCGCCGAAGACGCTATATAGTGCAGCAGGGTAACGCCGTTGAAATCCCTTGCATTGATATCTGCGCGTGTCAAATGGATGTTCGTTGAGGACCTTGATACCTTGGCTCCCGGTGAAGGCATAGAAGGACTCCATCCTAAGGATTTCCTGCTCTTACTAGTCAGAATTGGCGACGTGGCCAAGCTTGTTCCAGGAGTGCCTAAGGCTCCAATGTTTTCTGCTGTTCCATTTGCCCCACCTCTGGACGTGACCGTGGATGCATTATAGGTGGCGTGTGCCAGCACTTGGCGAAAGTTCTCGACATCGTTTTCGAAGTAATACTTCCAGAGATAGGTACTCATATGCTGGCGCAGGAGCGAGGGAAGGATCCTCCAGCCGCTCCAAAAAGCGCACCTCGCTGTAACCTCAAAGGGTCACGGCTTCTTTAAAGGTGCTGAGAAGAGCCTGGAAGACCTAGCGGGCGCAGAGACCTCGGAACAAAAGCAAGAACAGATACGAAAAGCCTGCAGATCGACCAGGAAGCTGTCGGAACGCACAAGCTGGTTTTTGGGATAGGTGTCGGAGTTGTTGGCCCGCACTTCTGAGAATCTTAGGTAGAAGCAGGACCGCAGAGATTGGGCAGACTTCTACTTGCTTAAGGATCTTTTCTTTGTTTGATACACAGGCTGATGTGTAAGGCAGGCGGTGCGTGTCTGCTATTTTCTTGGAATGAGGGAATGATTTGTGTGAGTCTGCGCATCATTTGACGATGGCCGAGGGGCAACGTCTTTGTTCCTCATTCCACCAATGGGACGCCATACTGCAAACACCCCCCCCCCCTTTATAACGGAAAAGAGCATGCCATGCTGCATTACTTGCCTTAGGGTCGCACTTATGCGACGGGAGGCACGATCATCATGCAAGTCATTTCATGTAGACATGATTTGTGTTTTTTATACGATACTCTAGGTTTACGAGTACAGCTGTCTTTCCAGCTTGCTCATTTGTCAATTTGTTCCTTTCTGTCCAAGAAACGGCCATTGATCCAAGCTTCCATCTATCTCAATCGCTAAAGCGCAATACACAGGTATATGTATATAAAGATCGTTCAAACTCCAAGCTTCAAAAGTCCAAGTTTGCCAATGAATCACTGTACTCCGTAAGCAAGCATAGATTCGGGAAAGAACATTCACCAAACTCCGCCAAGACAAGCCTGCCTCCATCCTATTCCTTTCTAGTACTTTGACGGTTAAAGGACGTCAATTTTACTGTGCGGCCTGGACACTGGGATATCACCACTGTCGCCCGGCGCCGTCCAAATGAGCTCCTCTTCTACTTCCCCTTCTAGATGACTGCCCTGAATCGTTGGCTCCCCTCTCACTAGCTCCAACGCTAGATCCACCGCGCGACTCCTCAATACTCCTTCGTGACTGTTGCACAGCACCGAAATCACTCATAGCGAACAGCAACGGCTCCTCTTCCTCGAAGGTGCTGGCAGGGCGTGTGAAGCTGTATCGCCCGCCACGTTGGTCGGAGCTTCCGCTGCCACTGCCACGATCGCCTAGGCTGGAGGTCGAGCCGTGAGGTGGGGTCAGACCTCTACCGCTGCCCCGACCTATACGAGGGCGATAAACTCCACGAAGTGGCAACGATCCCGTGTCATCACGTCCTTCGAGCGATGAAGATCGATAGTGACCGACAGCGGCACCGTTGCCCTCCGGGTTGTTCATAGGCCCGTACGATGGTTCTTGAGCCTCCAAGCTCGGCATAACCGCTGCGGAACCTTCCTGTAAGCGGAGAAGCGCACTAAGGCTCAACTGCGGCCTATCATCGGGACCCTGGTCTGCACCAAGGCTGGCACTGCGCATTCCGAATGGAAATATATCTCCGAGGTCGTCCTCCAAAGGGAGTGTCCTATGTTGTTGGGCCACGGAGCTTGACCGCCGATAGCTAGGATGATAAGGTCGTGGCGAGGTAGGTATGTCGATAGCTCCTGTGTTAGGGTCACGAGATGCGTTATTCCTTGATCGTTGTTCGTGATGAGTTTCCTGTTCTTGCGACAAGCGAGTATTGCCATTGCTGGGATTAATAGGATACTCTATAATACTGTTGGCGCTCAACCTCGACGGGATAGCAGGTGTGTGTGGTGTATGGGGTGAGATTGGCTTTCCAGGTGACGAAGAAGTTGAAATCGAAGTGCCTGCTACCATAGGTGGCACACTTGAAAGTTGCCGGCTCGAAGAGCTGGAGGAACGATGTAAAAGGAGTGACGATGACATGGAGTCGGACAAGGCAGCATTAGAATCCCTCATGCGCTGAAACTTGGTCAACGCGGCAGTTGTTCTTTTGGTGGAGGCGTCAGCAGTGTCTTGGTTGTGGGGCGCTCTGAAGCTCTTCAGGTCTTTCTTTTGATCGAGCATCTTCAAAAATTCAGAAATGTTATCGTCATCTGTAGGAATTGAACCTGAGCTGGCCGCTCCGCCTTCGGCGAGAACTCCGGAACCGGGTTGGGCAGTTGATGAGGTGACGCTGGCTTTGCCACTGCTATTGTTATCGTCGTCGGTCCTGCTGCCTCCACCCACAGACAGCTTTGCTCTCCGATGTCCGAAGCTGCTACTGTACCTGGATATCGGAGCGGGTTTAGGAGAACTTGAACTGGAGGACTGGATGGCACGCTCTACAGCCACTGGCGATCTTTGAGAAGGTACAGAGCCATGAGGAGTCAGACGTGACGGTTGTCGTGCCTCAGCTAACGAACCTAATGTAGAGCTCCTCCCTATTGATCCTCGTGGCATTGAAGCTGTCAATGGCTCGCCCTGCAGCGGCGACGCGGATAGCGAAGGCGTCTTAAAGGGCATGAATGATACGGAAGGCCTTCTACCAACACCAGGAGTGCCATCGGCCGATCTGAGTGACGATCTTGACCCTTGCGAAGAGCGATTAGCCGATGGTCTCTGGGATGGCAGGTCTGTGGGTGACGGCGTGATCAAATCTCGAGCAGCGCGGAGAGCCGATAATGGACTAGAACCGGCAGGAGGTCCGACATGATGGAATGTCGACAGACTGCCGTAGGCCTGCCCTTGTGCTGGAAGATCTGCAACGTCTCTTCTCTTATGCGGCAAAGAGCCAGCTTCTATCCCTGGAGCAGTCACATTCCTCCCGTTTCGGGTTTCACCATCCTTCCGCCCAAGAGACGGTTCAAAGAACTGTTCATCCATGCCCATGAACTGCGAGCTCAACAGCGCCTCCGAATCATCTATCCGGAAATCGCAATTTGAGCGGTATGTCACCCGTATAGAAAATGGACCAGCTGGAGACTCGATGGCATCAAACGAGAAAGTCTCGACAACAGGGCCAGGTGCATCGTTCAATGGGACCGTGAGTGCGTCTATCCAGGGCGACCTGTCGATTTGCGAGCCATCGAGTATACGATACTTGAGTTTTGGCGAATTGTGCGACATCCTAGGCTTCGAGAGCTTCTTACCAAATCTCCAGGCAGGAAGCAGTTTGGCATACGTAATAAGGGATCGGAACAGCACTATGCTGTTCTTATAGATACGTGGGAGAAGCGGGGTTAAATCTTTGTCTATCTCTGCTGAAGCATCTCGGAGCTGCATTTGCCATCGCTCAAGGATAACCTCCGGTCTTATTTGACCGCTACCTCCTGCAGAGGAGGTAGGAGATTCGTCCAAGGCTTCTTCGACATCCTTTCGCCTCCCTTGTTCGTCGACAATGACTAAGCTTTGCTTGTTTGTCAACTCCTCGGTGTCGATGAACGTTTCAATTATCATCACTGGCGGTCGATTGTCGACGGCATCGCAAGTTCTCCAAGTGCGGACGCTATCCCGAGTGACATCTGTCTCATCGAGTTCAACGTTGAACTGAGGATTATGTCAGCCTACAGAACTTGGCTAGGAGCAAAATGTAGAACAAAACTATGTGGGATGTTCCAAATAATGGTCAAATTAGTGTTCCACTTACCCATTTATTTACTCTTTTGGTATCTGACCCTTTTGCATATGCGGGTGGCAATGCACTTCTTGCGTGGAGGATTATAAGCGCAGCCTTGGTAAAATAGTTCTGGAGTGGCACAGCTCAGCTTTGGTCACACAATGTTACACAAGGGAGCGCTTATCGTACCGAAACAACCTGACTGAGTTTTTCTGTTGAGCTTTTGCCTTGACTAGATGTTTCTACTCCCCGTATCAATGCATCGGAGCCTTGTCCCATAGAGCTGCCCTGTTCGCTCGGCGTACCTCTACCAGAGCTGGCTCTCGATCCTCCCGATTCCTGTTCTCTAGGATTGTTGGTTCTCGTGGGGTTTGTTTTAGGCGAACTCGCCGGAGAAGCCGTTACCGGCGGTGGACGAGGATGCTGATGCATGAGTGCTGCTGAGAAGTCGAGGTACCGGATTTGACCTGCTTAATAGAGGACTCCGGTATTAACGAATCCTTCCTCGTAGACGAGCCTCGGATGCTGAAGAATGGCGCAGGATGATTTATTGGAAAGCTAAGCAATCTTCTTAGGAGTAACTGTGTTGGTGGACTGCCATGACAACCAGGCATTTGATGATTTGGCGGTGCGTGATGAGTAGGTCAATGGATTCGAAAGACTGCCCGATACCCGAAGCGATAAAGCATTTGAAGGGTTGGGAGTTGTTCTTTCTATGTGGTGTAGCTGTTGTCCATGTTGTGGGTAGGCAGCGTCCTCCTCAATCCGATTCAGTAAGGTTGGAACGTGGTACTAGTGCCTGCGAATGCTAGAGAAGCCTGTTAGCTCAAGAAGGAAAGATAGTCAAGTCCTTCCAGCCTCAGGCCTGACAAGGTATTTTCAGACCAAGCCTACCAGAACTAACCAGTCACGGCGCTAAGATGGATATCTTAAAGGTTGATCGATGACTCGACGGCAAGAGTCATATGCACATTCTTACCGCTTCAACGAATGTGCTGGTTGTGGAGGATAAAAAGCAAATCGTCGCATTTCCACTCGATATGCAAACTGCTCTGAGCTGGAGAGAAAGAATGGAGTTTTGATGATGTTAAGAGAGGAAGAATGACCAGAGTGAGTGTGATCAAAGCTTCCCGCCGTCTGCTCTGGGGAAGGTCTCAACTCTCAAGCTCCGAGTGCAGAAATGTCGGGAGACCGTAGCGGCGTTCCGTTAGCGCGGCAAAATCACTGGAACCTTGAAGAAGCGAGTTAAGCCCTATGTTATCTCACCCAGCAAGTCCACAGTCTTTGTTACGACTTGTTGATATATTTTAGTTATTCATGACAATGCTTCGTGAGCAACAATCTTTCACATTGTGTCGCTCTGGCCAATGTTTTTAGCTCCCTCTATTTTCCATGATATACAACAGCCAAAAATTACGAAACAATCAAACGACAACGGAAGAAGACTATGCCATCGCTGCCTTAAGCGAGAGAGTAAGAAGCACTTAAGCCTTAGATTTCAGGAGTCGTCATGCAATGAACTAGAAGGGAGATTGATTGGCCGTCTATTCGTATCAAGACTCCTCTATCTGTCGGCCGGCTTTTAACCTGATTTTCAAATCGAACCCTTGGTATCATATCAATCGTATTCCCTCCATTTCTGTACCTCTTCCTCTCCAACTGCTTCTTCAATCTCCACAACCCCACTTACTTCCCCCTTGACATCCACAATACCCAGTACAGTGCCCCCTTGCAAAAATGTTTTTCCTCTTCCGCCCTTGCGCATGCTTTCAATCCATTCCTTTGCTTCCTGCACTGAACTCGTTCCCGGTATAGATATCCAATCCCACTTTTCGACTGCCATGCCAGCCTCAAATCGCTGTGTAGGATGATCTAAATCTGGGTGGTTTCCCAGGCGCTGTACCTGTCGAGGTGCGACAATCGTGGTTGAGGACAATCGCACCCAGCCTGTAGGGGACCTTGCCGCTGTCAGGAGGACATCGCGGGCCGTGAGACTTGGACAGTTCGGCCGAGCTTGTACAATGGGTATGGACGCCACTTGAGTAGCGATGTCGGCCATCTTGGGGGGCCCGGACGCTGAGATGCTGGCGCCGATTGCCCCGCCTGGATGATTCGCGAGGAAAACGGTGGCGGGACTTGGATGGAGACGGCGTGCACAAGCGAGGGCGAGGGCATCGGTAAGGGCAAGCGCGGTGGTGGTGGAAGTAGTAGGGGCAGGAAGACCAAAAGATTGCACCTCGGACGTCGGGATGGGCGCCGGAAGAAGGATCGAAAGATGGGCGGGACGAGCAGAAAAAAGAGGACAAGTTGACGGATGGGTATGGGAGGTCAACACTATCAAAGGAAGGCTGAGACTAAGGTGTGGCATGAGAGAGAGAAGTTCAGGGGTCCGGCCGGAAAACGTTAGGAGTAGGAACGTGTCATTCTTGAACACTCAATTAGTGAATCATTCAGGTGTCTTCCACGAGCTCCGGACTTACGGCTCCAATTATACCCAGATCGCCATGTAGAGCTTCGGTAGGATGAAGGAAAGTGCTTCGAATCCCAAAGCTATTCATGGTGGCAACAACCTTTTCGGCAATCTTGCCACTCTTCCCTACACCGCAAACCACGACTTTTCCATGATTGTTGATGCTCCGCAATATTGCATTGACTGCGTTTGAGAAGCCTTCTTGCGCCACTGAATCAGACCCATAGAGATCTCCGAGATATGTCAGGGCATCCCGTTCGGTCGAGATGACATGTAGAGCTGTTCTAATAGCTTCTTCGTCGACTGCTGCCCCCATGCATTCTCCTAGCTCAGGCGGAGTCAACGGGAGCTGGGGTATCGCTTCGCGGACGTGCGGCAATGATACGGGAAGGCATGGCGATTCGGGGGTCAGAGGCTGGTACGTCTGTATGAAGGCAGACACGGCCGGCCGGCGATCCATCTGAGCAACAAAACTTGCAAATGATAGCCAATGCAACGGAAGGGAGACTCGATAGTCGAAATCCGATGGCTTGCCGGTAATGTGTCAAGTATGCCTTCCTCCGGCGTGGTCAGCTTCGACACCTTCAAGCCCAAGTAGACCGCTTTTCAAAAATCCATGTTGAACAAACAAGGTTCCTCGCTAACGCCGTGCAAGAGCAAGTGAAGCCAGTCAAAGAGACTCAGGATAGCTTGGCTCGGATTAAATGATGTAGAAATGGAGACCTGACATGGTAACTTTATCTACCCCAAGCCGACGGCTAAAGCAACAGATCTACAGGGTTCCTCAGACCGCTCGCGTTTTCGCCCGTACACCATGGGGGATTTATCATGCGAGCCATTACTGAAGGCTGAAGATGATGCCCGTTTCCCAAACCGACGCCCCTTCACCGTTCGGCGCCAGCATCGATCTAAGCCGCATCTATCGGGTGAAGTTGTCATCGGTTCTCGGGATCGCACGGAACCAAGCGTGACTTGAAGGTACCTTAGTTTCAAGTACCTTGGACGGTATGCATTGGTGGTGAGGTACCTTGGTAAGGTAGTACGTACGGTACAGTACGGTAGTAAGGTACACTGTAAGGCAGTTGCATGTGATGATGTGAACCAAAGAAGGAAGCAGCAGTGTGTTGGAGGTGTGTACAATGGAGGGACTGGATGGCAGATGGTGGGGTTGGGTTGGCACGTTGGGTTGGACAAGGTTCATCGATAATAGCGGCTGCAGCAAGCCGAGGCAGAGCCCTTATCGGGGTGACTACAAGTACCGTACACGTAGGTACTTTCAAGGTGATAAGACTGAAGAGTTAGGTACCTTACTTTAAGGTAGTGGGGTAAGGTAAGGGAGTGACGGGAGTTGATAAGGAAAGTTTCATAAGGTAGCTAAGGTAGGTGCTAGGTAAGGTAAGCACGTGTTTGTTATGCATGCATGAATCAGGATGGCGGGACGTACGACAAGCTCTGAAACAAGGACGATGGCTGAGTGCTTCCATGTATGCCTTTCCTGCTCACCTCAGCCCTGATGGAAGTACGGAGTAAGACTGTCGTAATTGTCGTGACTGTGTGCATTTAGATGGTCCTTCAGAGATCAAGTGGCTGTGTATGGCACATGAGACACCCCCCGACTTCATTCACTCCATGCTCATAGGTTGCTCCCGTTGGAAGGTAGTTCTACGGAGTAGGTACGATGAAATCGATCGAAATGGACTCAAGGCAGCAGCAATTCAGCCACGGCACAGTCTTGCCGTCTTCGTCCTTAATAATACCCATGTATCCCTAACTCAATGGATTCCATTTTCCAGATCCCTCATCACTCTAGTCATACCGCCCATACTGGCTTCGTCTCTCGCCCCCCGCTGGCTACATCCACTCCGGCCTCGACCATCATTCTGGCCATACCCACCACTTCAGTAGCCGCCAATCATTCTGTGGCTCCTTTTGCGAGCGTCACTCGCTTCGTCGGCGTTCCTCGTTCCTGTCATTGAGCTTGTTCCAGTAACGCCCTCTGGCGTCTACCACAGTCGGCATCTTTCAAGCAGCAAACTCCGCCGCCGGACACCCCCCAATTCCAAGCCCTGGAGAAGCAATGGCCAGCCCACCCCCGTACGACTTCAAGACCGCTCCTCCCGCGGAACCCTCTTTTCCATCACAATCCGAGAAGCGTCAGCAATCCTCCTCATCCAGAGCTCCCTCCTACCAACCACAACAACCACCGCCCCCCTCCTTCCAAGAACCCCGCCTCCTCCACATCTACCTGGACGGCTTAACCCACCGCCATCTCACCATTAGAGATTCCGACAAACGCACCCCCCTCTACACCGTCTCCGCCAACTCTGGCTCCATCTTCAGCTCCAAACCACACATGCGCATCTTCCGCGGCTCCGCGCAAACCACCCCCATCGGCACCGCCGACTTCCACAACTACTCGCGAACCGTGGACCTCACCATCCAAGGGCGCCCTGTCAGCATGGATGCCAGCGGCCTTTTCACGCGGAGCCACGTGTTCCAAAGCTCCATCGGGCCGCTGCAATGGGAGGGTGACGGCATCTTCAGCAATGATTTGGTGCTGGTGAATGAGCGCAAGGAATGGCTGGCCAAGTTCCATAACAGCGCGTTTGCGATGGGTAAGGAGGGCAAGCTGGAGATTAGCAACGGGGAAATTACGGGCGTGTTTCTGGATGAGATTGTGGTTAGCGGGTTAGCGATGATTGAGCACCAGAGAAGGAGGAGGAATAACAATGTAAGCTCGGCTTGATATCCTTGGTAAAATGGGTTTTCTCTCTTGTGTTTTGGATGATACCCAAGTCCCTCGCCAGGATTACACTTAACACGACGCCCCTAGTAGCACCATCATCATCATCACCGTCGTCGAAAAGACTCCACATTCCGAGAACAGAAGCTAACAAGAGAAAAGTAGAGCTAGAGCGGTAGCGGTAGCGGCAACATCGCTGGGATGGGGCTCTAGACCCTGCCTATCCTCTCGAATAGTCTGGAAGAACCTCTTACAATGTAAAAGCGATAGACGCGAGTCGAGGGGAAATGAATGCCTAGTTTAGCACTTGGATAGCGAGAAACTGCAATAGCAAAGAACAAATTGCAAAACACCTATGAAGCAACTTTTCCAGTAGTGATCTCGAGCTACAGTAAACTGCATGACTATTTATGAAGAGGTGAAGACCTGATATCTGACTTTCACCTTGCTACAGCTACAGAGAGTATCTATCTAGTACATCACAACCGTACCATAATAGCACTAAGTATCTACCTTAGCCAGCGTATCTATGTACATATCTCGCTCCATAACCCACCCCCTTACCAAACCCACCACCATCATCATCATCATCATCATCATCATCATCATAAGAGATACTGTAGTATCAGTAGCACGACCAGCATATCTACCGTAGATAGAAGCGTTTTTATAAGTAAACCGGGAGGTTTTCGGATGACTGTAGATGACAAAAGTATCTTGGCTGGTTTTAATTCTTTACTACAGAGAGAGTGAGTAAGTAAGTAAATAAATAAATACATCAATAGCTGGCTGGCTGGCTGGGTAAGGTATCTATTGTGACAGCATAGTTCATACCAACCGTATTTACTGTAGTCAGGATTTATGAAATCGAAAAATCTTTTCAAGTGGATGGATGGATGGATGGATGGAAAAGGGGGCACGGATGGTCGATTTTTTTTCGTTTGAGAAGTGAGTAATGCTTTTTATATTGTACCGACACTTTGAATCTGCTACGAGAGAGGGTATTGTTGTTGAACAGGTGAAGTAATAGCCATTTTCGTCGACGACACACCAGCCCTAAACACGCATCCCAAACCCCCTTCCCTTGGACGAAAAGCACAAGTAGATCCTCTCCCACATACACCATATCACACGTCATAAAAACCCCGTCATCACACTACTAAGCCAACAGCACATTTTCATCAACCGATTTTTGGTACTCTAGGCTAATCTACTACAGAAGTACACCAAAGCCTAGGCACACAACTGGCCCATCGGCATTGCTGCTGAGGCACCAGCTATCATACAAACACCCGCGATAACGACATTGCTATGTTCCAAATTGGAATCTAGAAAAACGCGCTGAAATATCCCATCATCCCCTCCCTACCCGACGGCTCCCCCACTTCGACCTCCACCCCACTCGCCCCGCCCTCCTTCACTTTCTCCCCACCCAGATTCTCGCTCTCGCCAACGGCGGCATCGGCAAGGTGCTGCAGCCCGCCACGGTCGATCGTCGTTGCTTCGGTCATGGTCGAAGTCAGCTTCTTGGCGATGGCGTCCTGGATCGCGACGCCCCAGCCCGGCGTGTCCGGGGCGGCAGAGGAGCGAGGCAAGATACGGCCTTCTTCGAGGCCGGTCCACAGGTCATCCATGGCGCGCTTGATGTTGTCCTTGTTTGGGTTATTGGCGGTGAAGCCATTGATGAGGGCGGCCGCGGTGAGTGCAACGAAGTGGTAAGCAAGAGGCGAGGTGAGCCCAGGATTGGAGCATAGGTGGTTGGTCAGCCTGAATGCTATGCTGGTGATTTCACTGCCGTTGTTGACTTGACCTAGCATATAATACTGTTCGAACACGAGCTTGACGTGCCAGTAGGCCAGATACAAGATTGGCGAGGATGCCATCATGGGTTCAGCATATTCGCGAAAGCGGTCAAGCTGATTCGTAATCCCAGAGCAAGCGAGGTCACGAAGCCATAATCCAGCCGGTGCACGGGAGACGAGGCGGACGCGCGCATCCACGATATATTCGAGCTTGAGAGTTAGACCTTTATCTTGTTAGTAAAGTGAGCTCGAAGATTGGAGTGTTGTACCCACGTGCAAGACGTATTCCAGTGTTCCCAAGTAACCCACCATCTTCTTCGTATATCTCTGCCATTTTCTCGCGAATGACAAAAGGTCCTGCAGTACCCGATGCGTGCCAACGATCCATCATAAACAATACAAGCCAGGCACGTCTCCCAAGCTTCTCGTTGCTGTCAAGCTCGCTGCCTACGACATGCACGACACGATGATTGCAGTGAAGCTTTAGAAATACAGACACACCGAAAGCTAGATTGATCCAAAGAGATTGCTGGACTTGAAACGGGCCACTAGAGTCGCTGGCCAAGCCCATTAGAAGCAGGGCTTGAAGGTAAACGAGATTGTCAGAGGTCGATCGAGCTTGGAGGTCCTCAAGTTGACATGCCACGAGTTGTTCAGCAGCCTTCTTAAGGTTTGAACCCATTTGTGGCTCTGGAAGGTTTGCACCCGCGTTGAGTACGCAGAGTAGAGCGTCGCGAACGGTAGCAGGAGCCTTGACAAGACTCATCTTCAACTTAGTCTTAGTGTGTGGGAGAATGTGGAAGACTGGATGAACCAAGTTGTAATAACTGGATGAGACGTAAGTAAAGTACTGGGTTAGAAATTCAGTCTACTTACTCGTTCACGGCCTGCTCATTCCATTCAAGATTGGCCTCCATATGGCTATCGTGCTCAGTGGTGTGAGGATTGATCTTGTCGACACCCATGTCACCTGAATTTTGTGTAGCTGAAAGAGCCCCGTCGGAAGACATGCGAGCTGCGTAATCGTCGTTATTTGTGTCAGCGTACCTATCTGTTGGTTGTAAGTCCTGAGCTCGGAATACCGGTAATGGTTGTGGTGCTAGTGTTTGTCTAGACGTGAGTTGATTGTTCCACTGTGTTGGCTGGTAAGGGCCGTTTGGCCCATCAAAGTGGCTGCGTATGTAAGCGCCGTTTTGCAGACCTTCGGACATGGAGTACGTTCGCTTTCTCGAACCATACCCAGCTTCGTCAGGTTGTACGGGATAGCCTTGAAAACCTTGCGGTGACATTGGCTGATTGCTCAAGGCTGAACCCTCGAGCGCATCGACACGCTCAGCAAGGTCCCGAATATACCTACAGCAAAGTTAGCGAAACCGCAAATACGTTCAGCCGTTGCATATGCGAGTTACCCTTTATTGGGTCCGCGCTTTCCTGGAGGGCGAGTAAATTCGCAATTAACGCCCGGTGGTTTTTGACAGTTTGTACATCCTTTCCCAGGTGTGACTGAATTCGCATCACAGCGAATCTATGACAATCAGCAATGCGTTGAAGAAGATCTCGTCATGTAAGATTCAAACCTTCTTTCTCCTACATTCATCGCACGCACGCGACACTTTGGTTCGCGGCTTCTTTGCCGCTGGTTCTGGCGTTCCTACTCCACTGTGTGCAAGCTGTGGTGACGCCTGTTGAGCTTGTTGTAGCTCTTGAAAACTTTGAGAATGTACTGCATTTACGATTTCTGATCCATCGTCGTAACTGGCGCTCCTACCTGTTGCAATTTGATTAGGCATTTGGCCGGGTTGGTTGGTATAGAATGGAGCTCCCCCAGCCATCTGGGCTGCGCTGGGCGAAGGATATGAAGGACCTCGCGTCATGTTCGGAACCTGAGCTCGGCTCATCGTGTGCCATGTTTCTTCTGCCATTGCAAAGTATGGTGTCGAGGTGATGGTTCTTGAAGAAGTGGTACGAGCGATGTGAGGTGGATATCAGAATGTCGAGGGTGTTGAGCCGGACATAAGGGCTAACGCCTTCTGTCCTAGCGGGTTCCTCCACTGGTGGGTAACTCATGATGGGATGCACTGTTTTGTCCTTGTTCGTTTTGGTGATGTTTGGGCATTCAATTTCGAGCTTTGGTCTCTTGAGAGTCGTCTCGATAGCCTTGACCGCAATATCTAGTCGCACGGAACGGAGAGTGGTTTTTGCGAGAGCCAGGGGGTCGGCACGGTGTTCGGGGAAACTTCCATCCTTACACCTCTCTGATTTCTCCAAGAAGACTATGCTGCGTTTGTAATTGACCTGAATGATACTACTAATCAGTTTGTGGAAGATGTTGTGCGGAAAATCCAAGCTTTCACACTGTCGAGGTCCTGGGACTTTTCGATTCCCGAAGATATATTGTACAGCTCTTCTCGATTCTCCAACTCTGAAAGAATCCTATATGAATTTCTTCACATCTAGCAACTATCCAAACCCTTCATACGCCTCTTCAATAAAACTTGTATTGCTCCTAGGATTATCTAGCTATCGTGCTGGTGAAAGCCTCTACATCGATGCTGTCAACTTCCCCTACAAGACTTTCTACCGTCCAATGTACTACTACATACTTGCTTGCGGCTCAATACAGGTAGGCAAACAAGGATAGTTCCAGCGGAGGAGCAGGTTCCCCTCTGTATGACCAGAGTAGACCTCCTTTGGTATGGGGCCGTAGGTACACCATGGTCTGAGTCCCTTCAGAGCCTTTATGTGGTTTGTAATTGATTTTCGTCTGCTGAGAATTAACACAGTATGGCATGGAATGCTGAAAAGAACAAGCGATTTCTACAGGCATGGATCAAGGAATACTGAGGGGTTGAACAAGTCTAATAGTATAACGACTTTATGACTTCCCGGTTGTTTGTTCTGCCTTTTAGTGGAATTGCAATACAAAGTGACCATGTCCACGGTGAGATGATACACAGCAGTGGGGATATGATCCATGGAAGCTATGGCTACGGTTATGATTTGCGATTCCATATCACGACAGCATTGGCTTAATGAAGTCTTGTTGCAGAAATCACGTTGAATGACGACCATAACATGAATGTGTTTTCCGGCTCGTACCCACATTTAAGAGTCCCTAGTAGATATCCCAATGCCAGTCAAGAGACTTGTCGTTATCAGTGGAAGTTAATGTATTGTTCACCATAGCACTTTGCATAAGGAATATCGTTGTCTCCAATACGCCTGAAAGTCAAAACTTCAGCCGTAGTTGACAGTCATCTCTTCCGCCGCCCAACTACTTCGGTGAACCCGTCATCATCAACTTTCGGTTGTATTTTCTCCTTTTGGGGCTTGGGCACTGCCGGCGCCTGCTCCATCTCCACATTCCCATCGCTGTCATCTTCCATGTCGACGCTGTCGCAATCCGTATCATCTTCATCCTCTGCTTTTTGCACATGCTGAATTCTGACTTGCCCACCCCCTCTGGATTTCCTATCCTCCCAGTTCTGGTACATTTGATCGACCATCTCAAAGTCGCCCCGCAAGGTCAATTTCCGCAGCCCGACAATCCTGGCAGCGATCTCTTCGCCGCTTCCATCTTCGACGTTGATATCAAATTCATCGTTCATGACTTGTAGCATGAATTCCTCCACATATTCAACGTCGCCGTCAGGCGTAGCTTCGATAAGGTCTGAGATTGCCCCAGCAAACCAGTCCCGCTTCTCAGAAGACTCAGGGCCACCCCAGGAATTCTGAACAGCAAGAGTAAGGGCTGGCCATGTCGCAAGCGCCAAGGCGATTGAGAGGTCGAACTTGGCTTGGATCTTTTCTAACATGTCTCAGCGGTAGAAAGGATTGAAGCGCACTGCGTAGCTCATACCTGCTGACGGTGGTAGTGCGACTCCACCTTGCGACTCTCTCGCTGGCAGTAGACCAGAGCCCTGGTTTATGAATGCCATACCGAGATAATAATCGTGAGGGACAAGAATTATGCATGGGTGCGGGAGGCTCTCATGTTAGGCAGGCCTGGCAGCGGAATATCGCCAGCCTGCTTGAAGACCCTGAGATTTAAGAGATTTAATCCGTAGAATACACAAATAAGCGAATACTTGGAGCGAAAGTGCGGGGTACGAATAATGGGAAGGGAACATGTACGGAATACTCCGTAACGAGAAGTAGGACTGAAGTCTCTTCACAATTCATTGTATCTAAGGTAGTCGCAATTCAATGCATATCCTGCATGCACGTGAATCGCTACAGCCACATCCATTTGACCATACTGTCAAGCTCTTTTACCTTCTCTCCAATGTCTCTTCGTTGCTTCTCTGCATATCACATCTCGGAGCGAGTCTGAAATCACAATACAGGGCCAAGCCCAACCAGATATGGTATTCAATATGATCTCGGTGGGAACCGCTGTGACGCCCACGGTCATTGAGACCTATTTCTCTCATGTATTTGGAGTCTGTTTCCCAGTTCAAGAGGTCTTCTCTGACCGCGACTGGTAGTACCTAAACCGAAAGCCTCTTCGACAGAAGCCGACTGCTCACGTCTCCTACCATGAAGGCCTCTCACTCATTCGGCAATTCCTCCGCTATGCATCCTTTCATACCGTCGAAGACATTCAGGGTTTTACCTCTCAATGGGTACCTACTCCTCGATGGATAAAAGTAGACGAGGTCACTGTTCCAGAGGAACCAATCAAGCAAGCTGCTGATGCTGTCATCGCCCAATTGGGACACCATGGGATCGATAAAATTGGGGGAAGTAAATGGTGGCAATGGCGTAGGGAGGGCAGTATATTGAAGGCCGAATGGATTGAGATGAGGAGCGATTATGCTAGAAGAAAGCAAAAGGGAGATAAAGGAAAAAGGGTGATGCTCTATGTGCATGGTGGGGCCTACTTTTTTGGGAGTGTGAATGAGCATAGGTATCAAATGCAGAGACACGCGCGGAAGTTGAATGCACGAGTGTTTGCCCGGTGTGTGAACTCTCATGAGGCTGACAGAACCAGATGACAAGCTAACTGTGTTTAGTGAGTATCATAATCACAATGTAGTTATGACGAAAGCTAAATGTAACAGCTCGATATCGGTTGGCGCCACAATTCCCGTTTCCATGCGGTCTTCACGATTGCCTAGCAGCTTACCTATATCTCTTAACTGTTCAAGAACCATCGGAAATAATTCTTGCTGGAGATTCGGCAGGTGGCGGTATGGTTCTGAGGTATGTAGGGCCGCGTCCAAATGCGCTGATGAAGGCTGACAGAAGTCTAGTACGCTTGTAATTTGCCGAGACCAAGGTATTCCGATGCCAGCCGGTGCGGTGCTTATATCGCCCTGGGTGGACTTGACTCATTCATTTCCAAGTGTTAATGGTGATAGCTCTTATGATTACATTCCAGCGCATGGCTTTCTACAGAAGCCATCGGCTGCTTGGCCACCGCCCAATGCAGATGAAATGACGGATATCGCGCTGCATGCGGTAGAAAAGGCTGTTCGGGATGACTTGTCTAGGAATTCCACGCAAAAAGCCAGGCGAGAAGTCACGGAGGAGGCCGTGCGAGGATTTTCGGTGGAACACGCTCCGGAAAACTGGAACCCGAAGGAAAACCTGGGCAATCCAGATGGTACCAAAGGTGCTTATCTTACACCTGGTAATACTATATGTGGGGCGGGGTATGATTTGTCGATCATGATTGATGGGAGAATGATCGAAATCAGGGATCAGATCCAAATGTATACAACCAATCAGCTAATTTCACATCCACTTGTATCGCCAGTGTTGCAGCCTTCACTAGGTGGACTACCGCCTCTGCTTATTCTGACTGGTGGTGGCGAGATCCTTCGAGACGAACAAATCTATCTCGCGCACAAGGCAGCCAATCCGGCACAGTATTCGCCTGGCGAAGCATACCTTGATGAGTATCCAGAAGCAAGAGAATTGATCCACAAGTGGAAGCCGACGGATGTGCAGCTACAAGTTTGGGAAGATCTATGTCATGCTGCGCCTACTCTGAGTTTCACTAGACCAGCAAAGTACATGTACCGATCGATCGCTCAGTTTGGAGCTTGGGTGCTTGCAAGAGCTCAGAAGACCGAGATAGATATTTTAGACGATGACGATGTTTCAATCATTTCTGAAGGTTCAGACGATGGGAGCGGTGAGGAGAAGCTAAAACGGGAGGCTTCGGCCGTGGAGCATGGCATAGCCCAAGGCCGAGCTGTGACAAGGGAGGAAGTTAGAAAAGCAGGAGAGCCTCTTGCAGCGTTCCAGAATCATATGATCCGGCAAAGAGTCGATAGAAATGGTCGCATCTACCCATTAGGGCCACCTTCATCTCTTCCAGCACTACAGATGGCGGCAAACGAGATTGGTGTGATCAAGCCGGGCCCGGTCGAAAGGTGGTTGAATGCGAAAAGGGAGTGGGATACCAAATTCGCCAGAGAAAAAAGAAAGATACAGAAGCAGAGGATCAAGGATATGGCGCAAGGTTTCCAAGACTGGGATGATGACGATGTGCCTCCTCCTTCGGCGCTGGCAGGAAGGCGAGGTCTTCATATGCCAAAAGAGCTGAAGAAAGGACGAAGCTGGGGATTGAGCCTGTGGAGTTTATGGGGAAGTTCCCACGATGAGAAGACCATCGAACGTGAAGAGAAGGCCGATAAAGAACCTGAGACATCAATTGCTACAGAAGACAATGGTGCGAATGCCCCGCCTGTCAATGGCAGTAGATCAAATGGACGATTACGCACACGGTCACGTCACCGGGCTGTGACTGATACGGGTCAATGTGCCGACGGCGTCTTTGACACCAGTCGAGATATTCCCCCTCCGCAGCCCTCCTATATGAGACCTGAACAGGCTAGCGCTACCCAAGAGATCCCCAATCCCAGCCTCCTATCTCCTCACCTACCCCACGTAACGCAAACCAGCCACGACAGACCCAAAGCAGATCTCGCATCAATCGAAATCTCGGACTTCAACAGGCCAACAGCAGGCGTTACCGCTCTCCCATTCAAGCTCGGCACACACCTCAACGCCGACAACGCCAGTATGGTCACTCTGACAAGTCAGACGGGCGTGGTGACACCTAACGAGAATTGGGGGGAAGGCAGCTTGGCGAGGGGCTGCAGCAGAGCCCGTTGAAGAATGATATTTCCTCGGCGGTTGAAGCGGAGGATGGGGGGTGGATGAGGGAGGAGCGAGCAGAAGTGAGGGAAGGTCCGGAGATGAGTGATGCGAGGCCGGTGATGGATAGGTTTGAGACGGCAAGGAAGGAGTTGTGATGCTTTTTTAAGGGATCAACGGTGGTTATATCTGAATTACAGGGGGTCCCGGGTCACCCGCGGTTAGCCACCATTACCTATGTATATTATTGCCATCTCCTAATCTGGCGGAAGTGGGTAGAGTCAAACGCAGAGTCGAATGTTTTTGGCTCGTTTGAGGATAAGAGCTATTGTACGATACGCATCCTCTAGCTAAAATATCGAAGCTTTTAAAGAATTCAAATATGGTCAAGTGAATAGGTAGATACCCTCGAGCCAGTTCTCATTTCAAACCCCCCTTTTCCAAACACCCATTCCCAAATTACTAAAAATCTTCAATCGACTCAGCTATGTATAAGAGTCTTAACGAAGCGCTTGTTACAGATCAATGATTCAAATCAAGCCCACGAGAAAAAGGAAGCGACTTCCCAGACAGCCTTGTACACACAGTAGCTAGAACGGAACCTTTCTTCCCCGCGCTCCGCTAGGATCCGTCCGAATAGGGAAGGCAAGGGTCCGGAAGCCATAGACTGGCGACGTAGGCATACATATATGTAAAATCTTAGCTGGGGAGGGTGGTGTACATAGCGTAAAGCATTACTTATACATACAGTTATACTTTATCTATTCCACCCCCACCTATGTATACCTCCAAGCTCTCGTCGGTCACTGAAACCATACAATGCTACATAGAGAGCGATTGCAGCCAAGACCAGCCAAACGCTCCGGGTGGAAAAGACCGAAATAGGGGATTCTAGGGGGCGGGTGCAATGACATACCCAGGTATTTAAAGGTGAGATTCCAGGGCTAGAAAATGGCGGTTCATTGCAGCCACAAGTAAGCAAGCTACTGTAGGTTGTGTTACAAGAGCGAGATCATTTCTACCACGATGGGAAAAAATTACAGACATGCAACGTCTATTCGCAGCTCTATGCTAGCACCTACTATTTGGTTTCAAGCCTTCTAGAAGGCGGGACGTTGTGATAGGTACAATAAGCATCACTCGCATGGTATCATCCCTATCCATCATAACCATAAAGACATCACTAAGCGTAAATATCCCTTATCTACGAAGTCCCTTTCTGCGTACAAACACCCCTAACGTGAAGTATGCAACATCCTATTTACTCCTACCCCTGAGCAGCCGTAGCAAGGACATCATATTTCCGCACAAGCTCTGGGTGCTTGCTCGCGACAAACTTGACGAGCTGGATGATCTGCAGGCGTGTGGGCTCCTTGAGCTGCTCTTCCGGCGGGGAAAGGACCTGTGCGAGAATGGGGAGGAGCTGGGGCGTTAGGCGCACGATTGTGGGTTCGCCGGCGGAGTCTGTGAGAGAGAATGTGAGATCAAGATAGTGGACAGAAATGCGTAGTAGAGAGAAATGGGGCTTACAGAGGTGCATGATCATATTAAAGACCGGCTCGTTTTCCTCAAAATCTTCTTTCAGCGGCAGGAGCTCGATTAGCGCGGGTAGGACGGCGTGGATAGGCACGCGGTCTTGATGTTTCGTAATCATTCGGCTGACGCAACCTGCGGCGTTGTCCATAGCCCTCGCTTCCTGCGTGTGTAGTAAAGGCTCTAGCTTTGCTAGAATGGTGTTATACGATTTCAAGATCTCGGCGTCGTTTGTGGAGTTTTCTTGGAGTAGGCCGATGGCAAAGGCCGCATTCGACTTTGTCTCGGGATCTTCGTCGCTCATTCGGTGAAGCAGAAGTTTGAGGAGGGTGCTTGTGTACGGTGTGACCGTACTACCCATAGCACGTATACACTCGGCAACAACACCAATAGCTGTACTTCGCTCAAAAGCTTCACTCCCACTCGCAAACTTCATAACAGGTTTCTCGAAAACTTTCCACAGCTGACTAAAACTCTCACCCAGGGCGAACGCGAGGTTTGAGATGCAGTCGAGAGCGGTGTCGATAACGAGCCAGTCGTACTCGGACGTTTCTTCGAGGTCGTCCATGTCTTCTGTGTCGCCAAAGTCTTGCTGGCAGTCGTGTTTTTTGGTGATGATGGCGACGAGGGTTTCTGTGACGGGTTTGAGGGTAGTGGGGTCGGAGATAATTGAGGGTCCGGTCTGTTTAAGGACCGCTGCAAAGTTGCGGTTGATATCTGTGACAGCAGTCCTATCGAACTCTAGGTCAGCTGTACATCGCTGAGACTCTGGACAAAGTACGTAACAGGTAGAAATGCCATCAGAAAGTGATTCGTTTTCTCAGCAATTGTACGTTAGTACATCTGAGTGAGCTGGGATTAACGACAAGTATGTCATCATTTGAAGAAACGCGAGAGAATCCATCGGCGATAAGAAAACGTACCTATCTTCTTCATCCTGCCACACTGCCAGCATAGCAGTCATGATGATTTCTCCGAGTTTCTTAATCTCATTGCTTGGTTGTTTCTGTAATGGCAAGCCAGGCTGCCACTTCCCGCCCTCTTCGGCTTGCAGCTCCCACACTGTTCCGTAGGCACGACACAAAGTGCTGATTGCAGCCCTCCTAACCCCTTCGTAGGGATGATCAACAAGAGGTAGAACGGTCTCGACCGTCTTCTCAAAGTATGGCAGGTAGTCTTGAGTTACATGTGTTAAGATATCCCCCAATATCTCAACGGCAATTTCTTTTTCTTGTGCCACAGCGGTAACGGTAGTGAATCCATCCCAGTCATCATCTTCCTCGCCATCTAAATCGCTCATATCGTCAAAGTCACTTGCCGCAGCTAGCTCGTCCTCGTTGAATGAGGCAATTTTGACTTTCTTACCAGCAATCGTCACTTCTTGCCCTTCCAGATCTTTCGCTCCATCTCCTAGATTGACCTCTAAATCTGTCTCTTCAGCCGCTAAGCTCTCGAACAAGCCTTTTACTACACCCAGTAAGAAAGGCTTGAATTCACCCTTATATACTTTAGCCATAGTGCCCCAGAACAGAAAGCTCGTTTCGCGTAATTTAGGATTGTCTAGATGCAGACCCTCTTCTGTGGCTTCCATCAAAGGTACAACGTAACGCTGGAATGGCTTAGGGCCCACAGCTGTTGCTATGTAGGCCATAGCGTCGCATGTCGTAGCTCTGAGGCTAAGGTCATCTTCACCATCCTTGATACGAACATACTCAGACAAGGCATTCATCGACTGCTCAAAGTACGGTAGGAAATCCTCCTTTGCGCTCGCAGCAACGGAACCCATGGCAGCGATCGCCGAACCTTTGACCTTGAATTCAGGGTGGGAGAACAACCGACTTAGCCGGGGCACAAGCTCTGGGAGGTATGGCTTGGCAGCGCCCTCCTCAAATCCATCAACTAATGTGTCGATAGCATTGCAACTAGCTTTAATAATGTCCATATTCTTCTCGTCGCTAGGTCCACTTAAACTCTTCATTGCAATGTCCAGATGTTTAACCACTGCTGGGATCAGCTTTTGATGTTCCTTGCCCATGTCTTCTGGCAAATCCTCCGACAAACGCATGACACAATCCAGTGCAGCACGACGTACTTTAGCTTCAGGGTCTTCAAGGAGTTTCAAAGTCAAAGGCAAGATTTCCTTCATTTGTGTAGCGATGAAATCAGGTGCACCTTCAACGCACATGCCTAATGCCATGATACCTCCTTGCCTCCTATCAGGGTCATCACTATTAACATACGGACCAAGTGCGTGTAATAGAGGAACAACAACTTGGCTAGGAGGCAGACTCGATGCTAGAAGATCGAGCAAACCTAGGGCTGACCGGGGAGTCGTGACCTCTTCGTCTTCGACTGATGCGTCTCCCAGCTCCGTCGCAATCTCCAAGGACTTTAAGGTAAGCTGTTCTCCGACCTTCAGACCCTGCATCTTGAGCTTTCGGAACCGGACACATTGCATTAGGAAGCTTAAAGCTTGCGTTCTTGCATCCTCATCAAGATCAGTCTGCGCGGCAAGGTTTGTCATGAATTGAACGAGATCCTTAAAATGCTTGTTCAGTATCTGCGAATCACAACCCAATAGTGTCTGGAAAACTTCAAAGCTCTGCGTGGTTCGGTCCTCATCACCAGCGTCAAGAGCTTGCTTTAGCACTCCTACCATTTGGGGTATCGAATCTTGTACCCCTCGGACAGATTGTTCGTCATGTTCAGTGTCAAGTACACAAGCCATTCTACCTAGTGCCAGCATAGTGTTGATCCTCACCTCCGCGCTCTCTGGATCGACTATAGTCTTGCTAAAAATTTGCAGCATTTGGTGGAACTTGAACATCAAACCTTCCCCAAAGGATTCCAAGGCTGTGAAAAGGATGTATGTGCCGACCTCTCGCGACCGAGCATGATCGCTGGCCCCAGCCTGTAGTAAAAGATCGAGCAATTCTGGCCATTTTCCATTCTCGGTATCTATTTTTGCTATGGCGGTAATGACTCGCGAGGCGGCATGCCGAACAAGCTGGTCCTCTTCCTGTAGTGTTCCGTGCAATAGGCGCTGGCGTATGTGAGATTGATCGTTTAAGGATTCCCAATGTTTCGGAACAAGAGACCTGGCTTGAGTTGCAGCAAGTTGCCGCAGTGGTGAAGGCTCAGTAGATGCAAGGAGAAGTTGTAGAAGAACCTGCAGCGATTCTGGTAGTGGGTAGTAATCGGCTCGTAGTTTGGCGGTGGCCGCCTTGACACGATTGGTGTCGGCTGGTAACAGTTAGTAAATTCCTAAAGGAACAGATGTTTTCAAACAATCTTACGCGCCAAGACCTCCTTGAACACCTGGTAGAATTTCTGGTTATCCATGGCGATGTGAGCGTTGATCGCAAGGATGGTGGGGTTTTGTTTTTCAAGCACAAGCGTGTGACTGTGTCGAACTTATATTTTATTCAGCTGCGGTGAATTATGGGTCGGCTAAACTCGCCACTCCGTTATCCCGCATACACGCGCTCCATTATCTACCTTAGAGCTCTGCCTTCGTCGGTCAATCACCGTTTTGATGTTGTTGCCGTGCTCTAAGACTTCAGGCTCGCTGCTCGTGAGTGAGAGGTTGGCTCTTCAGAGAACCTCAGCTGTGGCGCGCCGGGCTCATCTCCGCAATTGAGATTCCCCCCTGAAAGCATGGAAAGGCCTGTGATTGCAGACTGCCAAACGAAGAACCCTCCCAATGTACTTCCATCTAAAACAAAGCTTCGTTCCGCAGCTCAAGAACTATTCGCCTTCTGAATACAACCCAACACCCGCCCAAGCAGCCATGGCATCAACCCCGCGCCCACCTTGTAAAAACCACTCAGCCCCCACCGGGACCTCTATAACCGCCTTCTCACCTCCAGTTCCCGCTTCCTGCCCCTTCGTATCCACCCGCTCCTCCTTCTTCATCCTGCACACCGCCGTCACCGTCCCCTCATCCCAACACTTCCCCCAAAACACCCCCGAGCAAACGCTCCCCTGATGCCCTCCAAACGGCAGCCTATTCTGCACCATGGGCAGTAGGCCCGGTACTAGCATGCCGGTGCATCGGACGTAGAGTCTGAAATAAGCGTTTTCATTAGTAGGGGTGATTATGTTATTGATGGACGGCGGGGAGGAAGTGGTGATAAGATATGGGAGGTGTATTGTGCAGAGGGAGACGAACCATACAGTCGCTGGGTCAAGGAGAGGGAAGGGGCTTGTAGGATTTCGTTGGTTATGGTGGGGAGTAAGAAGGAGAGTGGGGAGGTACTGAGGAGACGATTTCTAACAGGCAGATGGTAGATTAAAGTATGAACAATGAGATGAAAGATGGATTGGAGTAGTAGAAGGGACAAACTCTTGGTGCTGCATTCAGAGACAGACAGGCTAGACTTACAGAAGGGGCCTTTGATGCTATTATTGTCTATTACTTCGGCTCAATACGACATAACCTGACAGAAATGGATCTGTATGCACAGCATCAAAATTGAACGTATGTTGGAAATTGAATACCCAAAACATCATGAGTGAGTGGTATTTCGCATATGTGAGCTCATCAGCTAAATACATACATTGGCCGTCTCGAGACTCCCTTTTCCGGTATGGCTTCCTCCCCCCTTTCCGTCACCTTACCTACTGGGAGCACACCGAGCACTGAGCCGTAGCAGAGCGTGATAGCAAAAAACTAAATAGGAGCGACAAGCCGCAGAGATAGAAACATGTCCATCCGGAACTCCGTGATCGTATTCTCGCGTTTTTATCCTGTTTTAGCGCCTGATCCCTTTGATCAAAGACCCTGGTTACCCTATCAGGGAGTTAGATAAACCTCTTGAGGAAATCCTTCTGATGGTCTGGGGCTGGGCCCAAGATATCGTCAACGTCCTTTTGCGCCACAACAGCTCCAGTTCCGGAACATTTAGCTTTCTGCTTTAACTGTGCGCAAAGGTCGTTCATATCGACTTCGCCAGACTGAACCTTGCCGTGAGCTGCCATGCGGTCCCTGGTCGAAAAGTAATTAGCAGATGTCAGCGATTAGAGGCATGCTCTACATACCACAATCTATCGCAATCTATGAATTGCTTTGGAGCTTCTCCGGGAACGACCTCCTCTTCCGCCCCCCCATTTTGCTGAACTTCAACTTCCTTCATCAAATCTCGTTTAGGGGCTGGGCTCGCCACCGCCAAGGGACCAGTATTGAAGGCGGTACCAAAGTCATCCTGCAAAAGGAAAGCGTCGTTGAAGAACCCGTTGTTCAAGATATTGTCCTGCGGATCTCGATAGTCGCCGAAGAGGACAGGATCGAATAGCCCGCCATTCTGCTGAGCCATCCAGTCAATCCCATTTGTCTCGCTGACAGGCGATTTCATCATACTAGAAGGGACTGAAGCATCGTCAGAACCGGACATCATCCGCGGAACAGGATCGATCATGTTGCCGCAAGCTTTCGCCCATTCTTTACAAAATTTCGTCTTACCTGATAAGTTGCTTAAAAAGCTGTTTTCTTCATTGATGGTATTCAAAGTTCCCTCATTTGATTTCAAATTGTCAGGCGACTCAGCGGAAGCTTCCGGTGTTGTGCCACATGATGAATCGAGACCACCATTGTGTGACATTGTTGAAGCAGGCGATGCGGTGATGGAAGTTGCGGATCCTGTTCTGTTCGTCTTTTGGCCGTGACCGTTGGAGCTGTCGATACTGCGTTGCTTGCCTCCATTTACAGTAGGTGCGCCGTTGTTGAAGGACATGTAATCAGTAGAGTTGCTCCGGCTAGCGGTTTCAAGGATCGATGGACTGAACAACCCATTAAGTTCTTCAAACCCATTCCCATTCAATGCGGAAGTGGGGCTTTGATACATGGATCCCGAATTCGACCCATGTTGGCTTGTCGGCGATGTTGCATTCAAAGAGCCTGAGGAGTCTCCTCTAGCTATGGAGGGCATGCTAGGATACGATGAACGCTTGCCTCCATTGACAAGAGATCCAACTTTGGCAAGGGATCCGTTTGTCATGAAATTTGAACCAGGCAAGTCCCCAAATTTTGGGAATGCAAATTGGAAATCGTTGCTGTTATTGTTGAACGTATTTCGAGGTTGAGGAAGGGTTGCGGATGGTGGAGACCGGCCAGCCGCTGCCACACCCAAGGAGAGACGCTTACGGTATTCTTTCAATTCTATGTTTAGTCGTTCGACTTGTCCGCGAAGGCGTCCGTTTTCATGGTTGGTATGCTCCGAAGCTTTTTCCAAGTCCTCTACCTTACTCTCAAGCTCCTTCAGATGACGTTCCTTCCGCTCGCGGAAGGCTCGCTGTGCAGCACGGTTTTGGGCTTTGCGTTTCTAGTGTATCGGATTAGTATGTTGGGTGTGTACTACAACGTATCGTAGCTTACTGTAGTCGGTTCAGAGCTATTTAGTGGCTTGCGTCCAGGCTTCTTGACAGACTTCTCATTTCCCTCATGTCGCTTATTGTCGCCCTCACCCTCCTCTTCATCGTCCTCCGAATTTTTCCTCTTTGGGTGCTGCTCATTGTCGTCATTTATTTCCTCGCCTGGTAAACTACCAAACATCATGTCTCCGTTGGTGTCCCAGTCAAAATTTCCGTCGTCTTCGAATTCAAGAAACGGGCTCTCATCGAACCCGGCGCTTCCGAGGTTGCCGGAGCCTGGTGTCTCTTGAATGGGCGAATCGAACATATTGTTGTTAAGGTTGGACGGACTAGACTTTTGGTTCTGTTTGGAATTGCTACTCGTACGTGGGGTTTGGGGTTTTTTCGGGCTAGTGCCTGGAGTAGGATATGGACGGTTCGTAGAATGGTCGGATGGAGAGCGATTGGAAGACAATGCAGTGCGAAGTAATTGCTGTTGGCTAGGAGTAAGGGACAAATCCGGTCCAAATATCGTCTCACCTGCCATCGATACGCTTAAATGTTGAATAGAGCTTTGAAAGATGAGTTCGATGAAGTCCGCAGCTATCCGTGAGGCAGATAGACGACCACGCAACCCCGCAGACGGTTGATTGTGGAGCGATCAAGGCCCGATCTGATGAAGTGCGAAACAAGTCTTGCCGCCTCTACTGCAGCCTTGTTATCAATTGCGCAAAGCGATGATGAAGCGGTGTAGGCTACAGTATGATATGGCGGAGCTGAATCGTAGATGAGAGATTTTCGTGGGCCACAAAGGCGTGCTAACTCAATTGAGGGAGGTGATCAGAGAGCTTAACTCCGCGGGTGCACGATAGACCCCGTCGACGTAGGAAAAGCTGTTGATTCGGCGACAGTGCTGAAGCGTTGCAGCCGTACGGAAGGGATGACTCTTTAAGGACGGAGGTCGAGCAAGATAATGACGATGTAAAAGTCGTGTACTGACTGAATTCAATTTACTGCTTTCATGTGTTCATACTTCTAGCTGCGACCACCCACCAATCACATCAAGCGCTGCCCTTGCGAGGCTGACATGGACCCCTGTTTTATTAGAAATCAAAAACTGCGGTCTAGGCCTCTCTCAGCCTCTGAAGACTGAACTTCATAGCGAACAACGGCATCGACCTGCACGACTGCGCTAATCACACCACAACATCAACTCATTTCAGTCACCTCTCTAAGCAAGTCTCTTCTTGTGTACTCCGTAGCACCCTTATCATTCATACCCCCCCTAGATCAGCAGTCACTATGAGCAATGACATACTAGCATTGGAGGCGGAGAAGAAGGAGTATCAACTGCAGGTAAGCAACTTACTGATTGATTTTGCATTGCGTTGACACATATCGCCCGTAGCTCGAGACTGTCCAGTTCAGTCTTCAGGCAGATCCGGAGAATGCTGAGCTGCAAAATCTCAAGACTGAGCTTGAAGAAGTCATTTCCCTCACCGACATCGCGATCGCAGAGCTAAAGCCAGCCTCAGCACCAGCCCCTATAAAGAAGCCACCTCCACCACCTGTGAAGGAGAAATGGTCCAAGGAGAATCATCCAGCTTTCCAGGCGGGCTATCGCAAAACGGCTACCCCCCAAAGTCCGATCGAAGAACCTCAGGCCCCTACTGCATTTTCAGTCAACGACACTGTCCTTGCGAAGTGGGTTACCGGAGATAAGTCCTTCTACCCGGCAAGGATTACATCTATTACCGGATCTTCCAGCAAGCCGGTCTACATCGTAACGTTCAAGTCCTACGCCACCACAGAGACGCTCTCCGCTCATGACATCAAACCAATTTCCAACGAGTCCAAGAAGCGTAAGGCTGATGGTACCCCAGTGACGCCGACCCCGCCGACAATCCCTTTCAATTCCAACGTGATATCGGCGGCTGCAGATATCAACCCTGCACTTGCAAGCCAAGCAAAGAAAGAACCGAGCAGAGTTAGCGACGGGCCTATAAGACCTCCGAAGGTGCCCCGCAAAGTGAAAGCTAATAAAGAACTGGAAGCTGGGAAGAACAAGTGGCAGGAATTCGCAACGAAAGGAAAGACTGGCAAAGTAGCAAAGAAGGAAAGTATGTTCAGAACGCCTGATGGTGTAAATGCAAGGGGTAAGCAGTCATACTGCTACTGATCAAGAAGTGCATGCGACTGACATATGTAACAGTTGGTTTCACGGGTTCGGGACAAGAGATGCGGAAAGATCCTTCTCGAAGTCGTCACATATATCAACAAGGTGCGGATGAGGAAGGATATTGATACTGCGGGGGACCACTTGGTTTATACAAGGCCTGCTTGACGGATGGTTCTTCTGAGATTTTGGCACATACGCTGACTTGAGCCGACTTAATCTTTCTAGTACTTAGTCCAACACTAAACAACCGTGTCAGTCTGGTGACACGTTTCGGGGATATTAGGAGTGCTGAAAGCTCCCCCTTGGTTTGCCTACGCCCATATGCTGTGCACAAGCTAAAACTAGGGGCAGCAGACTTCTCCATGGGACATCAAATTATATTACCGGCAGCGATTCGTATTCTATTACCGGTTCCGAAAGTAGAGTCAATTCAAAGATTCATCCGCTTTCCAGAAGCGCGAAAGGGTTGATGATTCCTAATTTCATCTTCATGCTGTTACTTATACTGTTCATGTCGTGGTTGCTGCTTCTGGATCTCTTTCAAAAATCCCGAGCAAGCAGCCACTGGACGTTTTGGTTCGCCGACGATATGCTGTATCTCTTTTATGACCTTAAGACGCACCTCCTCTCCTTAAATACTCGAATGAACGAGATCACAAAATTCTACAAGTCAAACCATCGACGGGGGTTTGATAAATGAGCTCGTAATGTCAAATCTTGGCCAACCCAAATTCGAAAACCACAGATTCAATAACCTTAGGAAAACACTTTTATTAGGCTATTGTGGGTCTTGCCTGTCTGACCCGTTTATTTCATCAATCAATCAGACAATAGCTGTCGAAATACTTGATTCTGACACTAAAACCTTTTAAGTACTGAACGTCTTGCTCTCCGACTGATCATCTGATTCACTTCATCGTTCACGGCTCTCCATGACTTTGTATCAAAATCCTTAGCGGATATCGCAGGAAAACTCTCGTCAATACCCTACCATCTCGTGACGCTACGACAAGAGACAGGTCAATACATAGTCTCATATCTAATAGCAGATCTGGCCCGTGGACGACCCAGAGGCCGCAAGGTTTGTAAGATCAGGACCAACTTTGCTACTGCCTGAGCATAGATGAACGCGTCTGACGTGTTGATGCCCAATGTTCGTCCCCATTCTTCTAAAGCTATGTCGATGGCATGAGTGCAACCAACGACGCCAGCGAAACAGAACAGAATGTGCACGCATCCAAGTTTCCCGACAGTATAACAACCAGCACGCTGGATTTGGACGACACTGTGACACTGACTTGCACCCCCAAGATGCATGCGCTTAGGGCCTCTTTGCGCATTGCACTTCAATTGAGTGAAGGCATTAGCAGAGGCAAGGTCCAATATGGCAAGCCCCAACAGCCCATGCTCTAGCAGGGTACGAGCATGGAATAGAGCTAAGCTGCCTCCATCAATCACTATTGTCGAAATGCTTGACCAACACTATGGACATATAATCCGCGTTTGGGAGTTTGCCAGGTATGGTACCCTTAAAAAGCTCAACAGCCTAACGGCGTTGCCTTGAATAACGAATCTCTTAGCCGTAAAGCCATTGGGGGAGACACTATGGGGCATCGGCGGCAGTGGTCGAGTCGTGGAAGAGCCGTCACCATTAGAAAAAGTCGTAAGGAATGGCTTTGAGGGCGTCTCCATCGGTTGTTGGCTCCGGCATTTTGTGTACATGGAGAAAGGCCAGGACCTTGCAGTACAGTTTCTGACCTCTTCCGAAAGATGTAGTAGAGTGTGTCTTGTACATAAAAGAATCAAATAAGCTTCTGAAATTTACTTAAACAATGGATAACTAGACTCCAGTTATCTTGCACTTTCCTTTTGGTGGAGCTCTCTACAAGAAGCTGGCGGCAAATGAACCCGCGATTTCTCAAAGTGCGACTGTTAGACGCGTCTGCCGATAACTCGGATGTCTTACAAGGCTACAACCTCATCGAAGCGGTCGATACAGCTACAGAGAATACGGTCAAAGCAAACATTCCGCACAGATATTAGTGATTCTGTATCTGCCGTAATAGCGACCTCGTGCTTTGGCAACTTTGTCGATAACGGCCCCATACACCGTACTAACTTACTACTGGGTGCATCTTCGTCCAGACTCATACCGCTGCCTCGATGGCATTCAATACAACCACGTCTGATCAAGCAGGCATGGACTCGATCTTCGCAATCATACTTGCAAAACTAACAAAGTATAGGCCACAAACATGTCGTTCAAGCTTCTTTTCTTCCATCAATCTCCACACCCAACGTCACGGTAAATACCGCTTCACCGACTGGATTTCACTTTCTCAAGCTTCCTACCGAACTCAGATGCCAGATTTATTGCCAGCTTCTCGTCAATCCGAGTTCATTCGAGCTTATGTTCTGTCCTTGTTACAGCACAAGACACACATACTGGAAGAATCAGGGAAGCATCGACACTGCTATACTATGCACATGCAAATCCGTGCATGACGAGGCAATGTCACTTCTCTATTCAAAGAATACATTCCAGCTCATGTGTCTGATACATAACCCTTTATACGGATCCTTCAACCCCAATGAACAGCGTCTCCTGTCATATCCGGACCTTCAAGCCTGTACATATATTAGGAAAGCTGTGTTTGAAATCCGTTTTGGCTATTACCGTGAGGACTCGGTCTTTGAGAGTTTGGATGGCCTCAGCGATTGGAGAGCATTACTCAGCAAACAATACCCGCATCTGTCGCAGCTCACATTTCGTGTAAGACACTATATCACAAGGTTATCCGTAGATGTTGTTTTACAAAGGGGCCATTCTCATGTCGGTTCTCTCGACACTTACGGGGACGCTTTCAGCAGCCTTCTTTTGAAGTTCCCTGAAATTGATCCTAGGAAGTGGTGGGAAATGGCATTTCCTAATTTGTTCTCTCCTTGTGTGACGAACAATACCTACGACGTAAAGGCGTTCATGTTCTACATAGACGGACAGCCAGTGTGCGAGAGTTCTCAGGAGTTCTTATGAGCGACATACGAAGCTAGTCCATAACCACCTACTCTGTGTATCCCGGCGAATTGGGCAATGTAGAATTGATACAAGCAAAGCATCAAGCGGTCACACAGGTTCAATTGTACGAAGAATGGACACGATATGATATGACGCTCCCTTCTGATCAGATGGTCCCCCCGCACATTCGAAGCTCGGAAATTGATGAGCTTACATGAAATAACCTGTCAAACGAAATCTGGGAACCGCTGTTTGCCACAGCTGGTGTCTAATGCTGCCTTTTATGGGCAAAATGACGGCTTCACCCTCAATCTGAGCATACCTGATGATAGGAGAGGTGTATATTTGTCAAGGAAATGCGACTTGACGACTGGGCCGAAGACTAACCCGCCTACTAGCTAGGCAGACAAGTCACTATCTCGCCATATCGACTGCACCGCAACAATGTTCTTGTCGGTTTTGGATCTCCCCCTGCCCCACGTCAGCGGCATCTAAGCCTCTCGGCCCCACCAACTCAGAAGCCATCGGATCCCAATTCTCACTTCCTTTGTCAGAGTTTGGGTTTTGACATACTTCCCCTTGGAGAGAAAAGAGACTGTCCATAAGAAATATTTGACGCAACATAATACAAAGGACCTGATCTCATGGTTCTGCCTTCCGAAAATTCTCTCGAATTACCGTTCTCTCCAAGATAAAAATGCGAGACGCAAATGTTCGGATGGACGAACGCCAAACGAGCACAAGACGATCCCACACTAAGAGACCTGGACTAGGACTACCGCAATTACCATAAGCAAATCTACTGTCAAATCTTCCATGAGGAAAAAGCTTTTCCCCGCGAAGTACAGAATTTCCCCAAACGCGTTCCGGATCTCAGCCCTTGTCTCTCAACGCACTGCGGCCTTCGAAATAGGTTTTTTGACGATTACAACGAAAGCATGGCGACGGGCTCCTGTTGATAGAGATCATAATGTCTCGAAGATAATGGACTGTGAAGCGACAGTCGAGACTTAAAGAAACCTCGGTCGACCTTCATAACTAGAGAATAGTGAAGGACTCAATGCAAACCAAACCCAAGAACTACCTATTTTCAAGATCCCGCACCGGTTTAACGAATCTTCCGGTCCAAGACCTTACTCATACCAGCCTAACATGGAGGATCTCAAAACCCTAACCGCTTACGGCGAAGTCATGCGGGGTGGCCAAGAAGGGATAGAACATCGAAAAAAGAAGGATTCTAGGAATAGAGCTGCTTTGGAGTGTCGGATATATTGATGGTGCGAGTCTGAAGAATGTTGATTGTGGCAGATGTTCAGCTAGCGTACGTAAGGTTTGTTATTTGGGAAGACGCCCCTGACGCGTCATGAATGTTGATGGACAAGATGTACTGGGAAAAAGGGGACACTACTATTGCTGATTCATAAAGGCTGGAGATCAGAATCATATATAGGGACTTGGGGTTTTGAGGATATCTGGATGGTTAATGAGGGAATTTGGTAGTGTGATCTAAGCTCAAGGTTGAGATGCGATAGCACTTGGCAGGCGTTACATATAACGAAGACTTGATCAGGGCAAGACCGGTCCTGTACATGCAACTCCGTTCGGGTTTCCTGAATCTATTTATCCTCAAGCATAGCAATTCATATGACCTCTTACGACTTCTTTACTCCCATGCCCTCAATCAAGGTAACCTTCCCCACCAACCCATGCAAAACGATTTTTAAGTCTGGGACGCCGGATCCGTAATCAACTTCGTAATCTTCCCAATCGCAATCGTTTGACCCTATCCCATCACAATTAGCACTTTCGCCCTCACCGCACACTACTGATCGAAGGAAATCCAAACATACCTGATCCCTCAACGTGAAACGCCCCATCTGCTGATAGTCCTCATACCTCTCGACACACACACTCCCAGCGCCACCAATCACCTCCAGCCGCGCAATAACACTCATTCCCTGCTTGCCAAACGGCGGGGGTTTCTTGCTCTTTCGGCCGGTTCCCTTCTCTAACTTATGCAGGAGCGCTGCAAACGTCACTTCCTCGATGGCTGAGTGCACGTGCATCACGCAGTTGAATCCCGCGCTCAGGATGGATTTAAGTTCGAGAAGCATGATTTGTGCTTCAAAGGCGGATACACAATGCACGGGGCGTTTTGGTGCGCATAGGACGAAGCCGGGGAGGATATCTTCTTCTTCGACACCGCGGACGCGGGCGCGGATCTGGTCGCCGCAGACCGCTTGGGGAATTTCTTCCTCGGTTTCGCCGTAAAGGGCGGCAATGGTGACTTCGTCTCTGTTGGGCATCATGATGTACGAACTCCCCTTTTTGATCCCGCCGGCTTCGATTTTGCCCTCGATGACCGCGCCCATGTCTTTGTACTTGCCGTTGATGGGCATCATGAAGGGGGCGTTGACTTTGCGCTCCAGGGACTTGAGGTCATCGAGGTATTCGAGTAAACTTGGGCCATCGTACCAAGGGGCGAGCGATTTGGGGACGCGGTCTTTGATGCCGACAGTGGTTTGGGCGGAAATGGGCATGAATTTGACGTCATTTTTAGTGTAGCCGACGGAGCGCAGGAAGTTCATGAGTTTCTCGGTGCATTCTTTGTAGCGGTCCTGGGACCATTCAACGGTGGTATCGTCCATTTTATTGACGGCAACGACGAGCTTGTTTACACCTTGAGTTTTAGCTAAGATGGCATGTTCGCGGGTTTGGCCGCCTTTTTCGAAGCCGGTTTCATACTCGCCTTTTCGGGCGGAGATGACTAGGATGCCGACGTCGGCTTGGGAGGCCCCGCCGATCATGTTAGGAACAAACGTCTTATGGCCGGGGGCGTCCAAGATTGTGTACCGCCTCTTCTCTGTCTCGAAGAATCCTCGGCCAACCTCGACAGTTTTGCCTTTTGATCGTTCCTCTTTTGTCAGGTCTAACGCCCATGAGAGGTACCACGTTTCTCGGCCTGCTTCCTTCGCTTCCCGCTTGTACTTGTCCATTGTTCGCTCGTCCACCATTCCAGTAGCGTAAAGAATCGACCCACCTAGTGTTGATTTGCCCGCATCAACGTGACCAATGAAAATTAGATTGACATGCTCCTTGCCATATACCTCTTCCAATATCTCCTCATCAACATCTACTGCTTGCTCTTTGGCCACCGCATCGGCCTCCCGTGCTGCCGCTCTTGCCTCTGCCGCCGTAGGGCTAGATCGTCCAGATGAGAGGGATGGAGATGTTTTGCCATTTGTGGATGCAACAGGTTTCTCGGTTTTCTCAATTGCCTTCACCGCAGCGGCTTTCGCTCCATCTTCTGCTGATAGTGCCTCGCTCTTTGACGGCGCGGAAGACGGGAGACCTATCGACACGACCTTGGTCTTCGGCGTGGATCCCTCACCGCCGACTGATAGTGTTTTGACCACTGGTGCTGCCGAAGCTTCGCTACGCTCCACAGGTTTAGATAGCGCAGCTAACGGGGAAGAGGTAGGAGGGTCTGACGCCGTAGGTCGTTTTGCGATTATAGGAGTTCTCGTTGGTTGACTTTGTTGAGGTTGTTGTTGATACCCTTGCTGTTGAATATAGCCGCTCTGTTGCATACCATGGCCCTGGTTGTAATTTTTTGGCTGCTGCCCATAGCCTCGGTTGTATTGACTGTATGCTTGCTGGCTATATTGAGGGTACGCCCCACCATATTGTTGCTGCGCCGGATACTGGCCATACTGCTGAGGCTGGTTATATTGCCCGTACTGCTGGTATTGCTGCCCCGGCTGAAAGGACTGGGCTCCCGGCTGAAACGCGTTGGCATTGGGTGCAAACCTTGAGCCTTGCCCGTTCTGTGCGTTGATGTGGAGATTTTGCTGCGTTTGACGGGAGAGCTCATCGTCTTGAACCGCAGGGTCATCTTCCCAGGACTCGAGCCCAGACATAGTGACGGGAGTTTGTGAACAGATTCCACACTATGGTCTGTGATCGGTACCTTGCCTTTCTTGCTGCCCCTCTGTATAGTACTGAAGCTGCTGTGGTTCGGAAGTTCAAATTAACGCTCTCCGTCCGCAGTGTTATCCTATAAATTGATTGTCCCGCGCTTTTATGTGTCTAGTGCTGGTCCCGTTGCTCTTTATGGGAGTTATTGTAAAGCAAGGTAAATTGGTCAAATCCGTCGTCTGTGAAGAGTCAAAGCAATCCATAGACGCTATTTGTCCATATCCTTACTAGCGTCGTTCGGATTTAACGTACGTAGGGAGTACTCTCAAGGTATTTATTTACATACTTTCCATTACTCTAGCAAGACTTCCAAGAACTTTGAACAAGCAAACCCATGTTCTGGAGCTTGATGAACCGTACTCTTCTTGCAGATCCGAATCATGAAACACTTCGTTGCACTCAGCCATTGGGATGCGATTTACGGTCACTTCACTGATCAACCCGCCTTTCAAGAATCAGTCATAGTAAAGCAGGCTTGAAGCTTTGGAAGTTTGGAAGATTGGAAGGTTGGAAGTTTGTAAGGTCAAGTTGCTCTTAAGATGCCCTATGTGAGTCAGCGAAGGTAGGCTTTTTGAAATTGCCACAGAGTCAAGGACCTCATAAATAACTGATACAGTACCGGTGCTTCCAACATTTCTGTTGTTTCATTCGAATTCAGGTCTAATGTACACGGCAGACCACTCATTGTGTTATGTTACTTCCGTTTCAGTTGTTAGCCACATCACCTTTCCAGAATATCTACGTATTCGCATAGGAAGATCTTCGTGTCTTGCATGCACACAGGTGAATCTTAGTGAGATCTTTTCCATATGTGTTTCCATAATCCTTCAGCTTCCTTTGTCCGATACTCCCACTAGTGGACCCTAAACACAAGAAGTACTCATAGTGTGTCTACTGTAGTAACTCCATGTGACGGACAAATGAATTGGCGCTCAACCAATGAAGCAAATCTTATACACATCACCTATACCGTGAAATGAATGGTATAGGTGAAGCGAATTATTTATGATGTTCTCATTTGATCCAGATTCTGTTGAAATCCTGTCTTCCTGTCTTCCTGTCTTCCTGTCTTTTAACATTAGCTACCACCAACGTCCTTTCCTTTGAGCCAATCAGCCTGAAGCTTGTTGTCTGACTTTGCGCGCATACTCGAGGACAGAGCATCGCTGCTTTGATGGGGTACTTTACCAAGTAGTGAGAAGTCTCAATCAAGCTGCTACCGCTCATCAAAGTTAGTAGATAACACATCAATCAAATTTGGATATTCGTGGCTCATATCAGACAGGAGAAGCATGGTGTTAAGAACATTCTTCGATCTTCCTCGGGAAATACGAGACCAAATCTACAGATATGTTTTTGAGTGCGATGCTGTCAGCCCATGCGCAAAGACTAGCAACAACCGACCGAGGAAGCGTCTGGTATTCAATCGTACCGTCCGACGTGGACAAAGATTCCTTCCGAGCTACTGTCCTAACGATGTCCTTGCTTTACTCTTAGTCAACCGCCAGATCTCCACAGAGGCTGCCCTAAGCTTTTATGGTAACACTTCCTTCTCTGGCACACTGGACGACATGTACTTCTTTCTCAAGGGTATCGGGCCTCAGCGCAGGAACATGGTGCGAACGATCAACCTACCACCACAACTCTACAGCGCTGAAAAGGCCGCACATCTCCGTCTTTACAACTTGCTTCTTACACTTCAGAGCCTGCGAAGAGTGCAAATATCTTTCAGCACGCCGGATATGAGTATTGTGCGTAAGGCACTGCTCAATACTGGTGTATGCCGGCTAATGGGAATTGTGGATTTTGTGTTGTACAACTTCTTCGAAAGCAAGATGGTCGATCAAAATTTCAACATGGGTTGCCCTTACATATTTAGAGGAGAGTGGAGGTACACCTACTACAAGGACGAGAGAAAACCCGTAGAAGAATCGAGGCGAAACATTCTCGCTGTTCATTCCGGCAGTCGTCAGCATTGGGTGCGTGGGCCGCATTTCGAAGTCAGCTTATTTAGGTCTCTTGGTACCAACAAGATCAATAGCGGAGTGTTGCCCAATGATTTGATGGGGGTGGTCGAGTTTTACGGCGATCTTCCCACAGGTCGGTCTCCCTTGGAATGGGACTGGGACGAGTGGGATCGATACGATGATCAATGAAACTTCTGTTGAGACCGAGCACTCTCAAATTTGTATGTTATATTATGTGAATATGATCAAGACCTGCGTCCATGATTTATTGCTTCACCAACTGACAGTGTTGTCATAACACAATATTGAATAGTGGCATGAGTCGTCTAATCAAAATCTTATTATCATACTCCACCGCACTCCTGAACAATATTATTGTTGCTGCGTCAGCTCAGCAAATTCTACTTGATCCTCGACCATTCATTCCAAGCCTGCCACGTCTTACAATTTTGTCTTCTCATCTTCTAGAAGAACAATCTTGGAAAGACCATCGTCTCGTTTTTCATTCCATTTTGACGGGAAATTTCTCACCACACTAAGGGGAACTTAATTCAAGCGTTGCTACAACGCTATCAAGAACTCGAGGTAATACAGCAATTTCCTATGATTGAAAGTCCAAAGAGCTGACAAGTGTAGTGCCTCTACCATGGCCTCATTCCCTTTTCTGAATCTTCCACGAGAGATTCGCGACCAGATCTATGAATGGGTCTTCCCGTTCAAAAGCAGCTTCATCGTACCAGTCTGTCAAGGTCTATCGATGACCGTAAACCTTGAAGATGATGAAACCCCAACGCCATTCCATCTAGACAGGTGGTTTTATGTCTGTAGCCAAGGGGCCGTCTCATCACTGAAATGCAAACATCGTCTCAAGATACAAGCTCAACAGGTCCTCAAATTGATGCTAGTCAACCGCCAAATATCATCAGAGTTCGCTGCTTACTTCTATGCTGCCCTAACGTTCAGTGGACAGCCTTCAGCGCTCAGCGACTTAAGCTCTTTCATCAAAGGAATCGGCCCTTTTCGTAGAGACCTGATCAAAACAATAGATCTTGACGCTCGAATTAGTTCCCATCCGCCTCTCGATTTCGGGGACTTCGACTTGTTTTGTACACTAGGCAACTTACAGAAAGTTACGATTGAAACAACCCAAACGGACACGGCGATCGTGCAAGAGGCACTTATTCGAGGAGGTATACATAAACTGAAAGGACTTGTTGATCTGGCCGTTCGTAATACCACGAAGCGTGTAGCGAAACACAGACTCGGGAAGATATTGAAGTTCGAAGAATGGAAGACAACTGCCTGGACTTGTGCGAAAGGCCAAACGAAATGGACGGGAGGTGTTACGCGGTTGGAAATTCTGTTCAAGGGTTGGCCGGGAACAGAACTATAGTGCTACGTTTGCACAATCTCCAAAACAAGTTCAAGAGTAGCCGAATAGGAACTCTATGGATTATGACAACACAGAAACCCATCCAACTATCATCATGGGAGTATCTGACCTAAAGGATTACCAACCGTAGCTCTCAATCATCTGGTTGAAGTTTCTGCATTTGTAATTACAACTTCATCAGTGCCTAGCAAAAGTCAATGTACAATATGCGGAGAAGCATAACAGAAGCTTTTCCAACCACCAAATAACATCAACTTGGCATCAAACCAATTTCATGAACTCGACCTAACAGAGTTTTAATTCAATATGATTAGCTGTTGACACCGTCAAAATATACAGCAATGCGGGCCTGTATACATGATGGTTAGATTGATTGATAGGGAACAAAATAGCGTAGCCGAATGTTGCCGGTTCATTGTACATTGATTGCCAGGTACTGATGCTTCCGTTTCCTGCATGAAAACTCTTATCTTTAAATTCCTATCTATGGTACAGATGGAAGTTAGACCCTCAAATTGACAATGATAATTCATCGATGAGCGTAGGCCTTAGCGAGTCATTGAACACCGCCCTAACAGTGACGACCCCTCGGACTCTGACAGACACTCATCATACCTGAAATTGTTGTTCATAAGTGGTAAGCATACATAAATCGCGAAAAGTGTTGAATAAGTCACTTAGACATTATATCTTCGGCCATGTAAACCTCTCGCTTATATTTCCATCTTTCCTCCTTGGCATTCGCACACAACCTTGCTTGCAACCATATCCGAGCACCGAGAGAAAGAGGCATCTTGAAGGCTACCTCAAGCGTGTTCCTCGCTCAGCCATATGACAATAACCAGGAACTGCTTTCGCTGAAACACTATATTACAGCATGGCCGCCAATCCCATTACCAGGTTGCCTCGAGAGCTACTGGAGAAGATCTATGAGACGGTCTTCGAGTGCGAATTGATCTGCCCAAATTCACATTGCGAGGCAGGAGTGTTTCGCAGGGTTGGTGATAGATGTCTCTTCATCCAAGAAAGTTCTAACGATGGGAGAGACCCAAAAAACATGTCTTTGCCAACCAACTTCTTGCTCTACTTCTTGTGGATCGTCAAATTTCCGCTGAAGCAACACCTTAATTTTTGTTACAAGAAGAGTGTTTTTACCGGACAATTTAGGGTCTTTAAATCTTGGTTGGGTTTATAAGAGGCAGCGGCAGCAACCGTATGAACATGATACGCACGGTTGAGCTCGGCCCATAGAGTCCTTATCGACAACGGAAGCATTATTTAGATGCTCGCCCAACGTCCGAATGCCTTAGTGTTCTGGAGAATTTACGCACAATGAAAATTTGGACGTAGATAGGGTCTTTCGAAGCGGTGTGCAACAAGGTAGAAAAAGAAGGTGTCCATACCTTTCTAGGGCATCTGGACGTAACAGTTGCGCATACAGTCTGGGAAGGAATCTACGATGATCCACAAATATTTCTTCGATCATCAGGAAGATTACTCTTCCTTACTTCAGGTTATCCCAAGTCTGAGGAATTACACACCTGGACCCGTGCCAGTGACGAGACAGTCTGGCAATGTGGGAATGTTCAGCCGAAGGTCTTCTGGAAGTTGGACAAAGAATCTAATAGCTGTGTCCCCGGACCAGAATATACGCTATTCGGGGTATCCAAGCAGCTGTGCGAACAGGCTCTCGACAGATGACGTACGCAGCTTGCCGTACTTCCACAAAAACTGTCACCGGAGGGGCTCGAGTTGGAATGTGGACACCTTGTGATTTCTCACAATGACTCTCTGTCGGACATGCACATTCTTAGGAAGCCAGGATTTTGAAGCTGCTAGATCTCCTTTATCAATCAACACTGGGAACATCCTACCTTGAGGAAATAGTGAGAGAAGATGAATAGCAATAGCTCGTAGATAGTAGATACTATGTTCATCTGCGCGATCGTCTAGTCTTCAGCTTCGCCTGACTATTATGAACTTCTAAGAGCTTCGTAGAAATTTTTGCCCTACCCTATTGCCAGTCCATGATGAGCACATCAGACCAAATATATCTATGGCAACTGACCGAAAACAGAGTTTAACAGCAAATCATCAACTGTCAACACTGGGATGTGCGTGTTTTACCCCTGATATCGTTGCCACGACAGAAGCTTAACTCTTAGAAGTTAGACTAAGGTATCTGACTTCGCTCTATCGTATATCGGCGGCTCGTTGCCAAGGTGAAGCTTCCATTCACTCTGATATCATATACGAGGGTCTCGTTGACAGGCGGATCACACAGTAACATACGTTTTACACCGAATTCCGAACCTGACCTTTATTCTCATTTCACTTTTTTGTTCTTCATTTGCTGAGCTTCAAGATTTGAACTACTTCACTTTGAGTGTGGGTCGTGGGTTTTGCCCATTTCGACAGGCGGCAAACGCGGCTAAATTTTGGCGCGGCCATCACCATGACATGCCATGTCCATATCTAACCTACAACAAGAAGTAGAATACCGTCACTTGACGTAATTTCGTATTTTGATCGAACTCGATTATATTTTGTTCCTTAATAGATGCCACTTCGAGTCCTAGGTGGCTGGTTTTGAACACCAAGCCGTTATGGACATCTTTTTAGGAAAGGTAAGTACTAGAGAAGGCAGATATTGGCTTATCTAACGGTTCCAAGGTCACGCAGCAGGCTATGAACTATGCCATTAAGTATGGAATCAGTCTTACTCCTGCTGGACTATTTAATGATGGGTTTTCAGATCGGGAATAACCATTACCGCTGGCTATGCCATGCGGCAATCATCGAGGCTCCTTAAGGTACTGTCCACATATTGTGATCGAGGATCGGTTTTCTGACCTTGGAAAGGCAGTGGAAGGAAATGAAAAAGAGGAACTCCAAGACTTACAGGAGCGTCTGGATAGTAAGATTAAGGTCTGTCCTCCAATATAGCATGTCCCTTATTCAACCTGCCTCCTTTTCTGCGGACCAACCGCTCCGAAATGCATCGCTTCTCTTACATAACCGCTTTTAATCATACAGTTTCTAATTCGGTGGCTACAGATCATCTCCCCTGCAATTGACATGATTGAGTTGATGTATGTAAGGTCTTGTCAACCCAGTCTAACTGCCAGGTTCTAATTCAGAATTAGTTCGGCCCGCGGCAACACCTCTTTAGAGTCTGCCGTGTCTCTCACTAAATCTCTCCGATGGGAGATCCAAGCTCTAGGCCAACGTCTGGCAGCTGCAGCCAATGCCGAGGAACTTGTACGGAGTAGAACCTCAAAGTCAAAAGACAGAGCACAGCATGAAGTTGAACTGAAGCGTATCATTGCAGATATCAAGAGATTGTTGAACCGAATCGAGGATGCTGTTCCACTCATCAACCTTGCAATAACTGCTTCAGGGGCCAGTCTTTCCTCAAGCCTGCCGTCAACAGTGTCTCCTTCCCGGCTGCTACAAGCTAGCACTTTTCTGACTGCGGGAGATTCACAATACTCGATTTCACCTTCATGCTCAGTTCAAATCGGTCCTAGATTTACTCTCTCGATGTACATGCTTTTCATGGGGCATCTTCGTCCGCAAAATGAGGAGGATGTCAGGGAGAGTACATGGAAGGAAGTCATACACAAGGCTCACGTCAAGTTGGTTCGGTTACCGATCGATTCTCTATATAATATGCCAGGCCAAGAGCGACCAATGAAGCCGAGAGCCACAACTGAGGGAGAACAGCCGGATTCAAGCTCGTTGGCGGAGGAAAGTGCTTACTTTCCATCGCATGTTGAGGCTGAAGCCAAAGCCGACGAGTATGCATATCAGTTGGTCGTTATTGAAGACCTTGACGATGATCGCCTACATACTTTTGAAGACGGTGAACCGCAACCTGGCCCATGCGAGGACGTCGAGCTTGCAGGGATAAGGGAAGCTATACCAATACACGAGATATCGAAAATATTCTATGCTGACACGGGTAAAATCCTCAATATCGGCACAGAGGGCGAAACCAACAGTCCTGTACTTCTACTGAAGAGGGATTTCAACGCAGTTCCTCCACGACGGATGATGCAGAGACTGGGTGAAGAAAACGATGAGGACTACCATCTTGGCAGCGTGACTGGTATAGTACAATCAGTGGAAACCAATGGGGAAAACCTTCATGGATCCCAAGTTGCACGGCTTGACCGCGATGATCGATCTTCATCGCCAGCGCCATCTACTCCTCAGCATGAGCTGGCTAATGTTTCCGATCCCTGGCGGATTCCACCAGATCTAGATCCCCAATGGATAGCTTTCGAAGTATATACTGAATCCGAGGACTCTGACGCTGAGTCCGACGCCTCGAGACCCAGCAGAGCGCCTCGCACCCCCTCCGTAGATCCGCAAATGACCTCAGATCTCTCCCATATCCAGCTCCGAAGCCCTTCAAACGTGCCTTCCTCGCCACAATCTATTATTCCACTCCGCGCCTCCTTACCTCCGATTCGTACCTCATTATCTCTCCTTGAAACTCTCCTCCGCCTTCTCTCCCTCCAACAATTCCAACAAGCTCCCCACCTCTCCATTCCGGATGAACTCCTTACCTTCTTCCTCTCGGAATCCGCAACCACAGGAGCCGCTAATGGCGACTCCCAAGAGCGAAAACGTCTTCGAACCGAAGCTCGCCGTCGGGTAGGCTTTGACCCTTACGACGAAAGTCCCGTGAAGCGTCGCGGCGAAGAGTACCAGTACCGAGGCGGAGAACATCAGACCCAGCCAGCATGGGAAGACGGAAGAAGCTACGACAACTACGATGGCTCACCTATAGATCACGGCTACGGCACCCCACTTCAGTACGGTAGCCCGCGCTACGACGAGGGCTACGACACCCATCGCTGGAGCCCGCAACCAGGCCACTCACCATCACCAAGAAACGAAACCTCACCGCAAACGCCACCTCTACTGCTCAAGAACCACTCTCAATCACCCAGGAGCGGCACGCCAGATCGACCCTCAAACGTAGGACGCCAAGCGGGCCCAGTACCGCCCTTCAGATGGAGAGGCAGTAGAAGGGATAACAATGGCACTGATTCCGTCAAGAGAGGAAGCCCCTTAGCGAGGCCGGCGACGGGGATCACGGATGAGGGGTTGGGGACGAGTCCTGCTTCTAGCGCTGAGAAGGAAGATTGTGGGAGGTTGGTTTAGTGCCGGCAGGGGAGGGGTTTCAGAGGGCTTGAACGGGGTGATTTGCTCGTGTGTGTGTATGATTGGGATGAGGGTATGGCGTTCGTGGGTTTAAATGAATGGGTTTGTGATACGCAGAGATGGGTCATATGATTCACTCTTGCGTTTGGAAAAAAAGGGGGAGTGGCCATCTTTCTAAAGCGGAAAACTTGCCTCTAGACCTTTCTCATCTGTTTGTTCTTCTGGATTTTGGAAGCTAGGCGTGCTGAATTGAGTTTAAACTATCAGGAATCCCTTTCCCATACAAGAGACTTTTAACCCCACCCCCTCCCCCCAAATGGGATTGCTCATCTAGCTCATGCATACCCGATGATATTCATTGTCAGCTAAGTGATTTATCACATAACCTCGCTCCTTCCACTCTCTTCCCTCTCCTCTCCTCCCTCTCTTCCACTCTTTCCCATCTTCCCCCCTTTCCCTCTCTTCCCGCCCATCTCCCTCATCAATCTACCGTACCCACTCAACTTCCACACAACCATATCCACCCTCGCACCTACCTAACTAAACCCACTCCCCTCATCAACAAAATTACCTCCGTCATTCTCCCTGTTTCCTCTTAACGCGGGAATATCGCACAAATGAAAAAAAAAACCTTCACTCCACTCCCCGAAAACGGGTTGAAAGTCAAGGTGCCGAAGTCATGCCTGTGGCCTGCCAAGTACTGTACATCTCTTCCAGAGTGACTCGAGCCCGAATCTAGAATTTCGCCTACAAGAGCAGATTTTAAACGAAAACCACCAACAATGACCACTCCTCACAGCATTCTCACTATCACCTTCACGCACAACAACTCAGAGATCACTCAGATTACTATCTCTTTTTTTTTCTCATCTTTCACTAGAATACACCAGGTCTGCTAAAAAGATTCAAACCAAGTTAACGTACACAAAGGTATTTCCAGCTCTGAACTCGGCCACCATCTCGCTCAGATGATCCCCATGATAGCTAGAATGCAAAATCCACCATGGAGTCTAATGAATTCCTTAGCATAATGCTCGCTCCGAACACGTCCAGACAGACAATTTACCGGTCTAGCCCCGTATTAGTGTCTGGACAGAAGGAAAAGTTGGTAAAACATGGTTGGCATAACCTGGCACCATCGGAGTACCAGCATGCCCTGGGAAAAAGGTAGGTGCTTTTTGCTTCTGAGTTCCAAAGACGATCAAGACTCCTTGGCCGCAGCAGGCTTCTCCGCCAGTTTCGATTCGGTCCCAGCAGCGTTTCCTGCTCCTTCTTTTGGTGTAGATGATGTTGCCGCTGGTGAACCCCCCTCTTCGCCACTCGTAGCCTTGTTGTTAAAGCTACCCCTACCGCCACCACGGCCTCCCCTACCTCCTCTCTCACCTCCTCTCCCACGCCCGCGTCCACCGAAACCTCCCCGGCCACGCCCACCTTCGCTATCGCTAGCTCCACTCTGGTAGCCTCCTCGAGGACCGGCGTTGGCTCCTCCTCGATTGCTCGCTTGCCACGCACCAGCTCCTTGCCCGCCTTGGCTGTCACGCTGGTAGTTGTTGCGTGGGCCGCGATCATCGAACCATTTGACATTCGGCTTACGAGTTTGACCGGGTTGTGGTGGGCCGCCGCCCTTCTTGTGCTCCATGGGTTGGTGGTCCAGCGCGGCGCGAGCGTCCTCATGGCTGTCGAAATGAACAACGTGATTTGACTTTCCGTATCTCTCGATACGCGCGATTTTCCATTTATCTTCATCCGAGAAGATGTTCCGTACCGCGTCTTCATTTTCAAGATTGTGGACGAACAGACCTGTACTCGGCTTCTTCTCAACGGCGGGCGAAGCTGGCTTCGCCGCCGATGGTGTTGCTTTGTCGTTTGAAGTGGTACCGTTGCGTGACTCAGGCGCGGCTTCTGCAGGCTTTTCGGTTTTCGGTGCTGCAGGGATGTTTACATTTGTTCCTGCAGGCTGTGGTGTAGCAGGCTTGGCTTGAGTAGACGGAGCAGCAGGGGGGTTAGGTGACGGACCAGTACGAGATGGGGCAGGGGCGGCTTTTTCTTGATAGGATGGTGGCTGTTGTTGGGGAGGTACAGCTTGCTTCTGTTGGACAGGTGGCTGTTGGCTTCGCGGCTGCTGGTTAGGCTGCTGATTCTGGTTGATCTGCTGGCTAGTTTGAGCGGAGGGTGCAACTGGAGGACGATTCTGTCCTGGTCCTACAGCAGCGCCCATGTTATTACCGCCATGTACGACCGCATTGGCCTGCCCGCCCTGGGATGGAGCTTGGACGGGCTGCGCCATATTCTGCTTACCACCGGTACCTCGATGAGCGAAGTTAAAACCCTGAGCTCTCATTTCGGTGCCAATTCGTCCAGCATCGATTTCCAATACCAGGTATCCAAATGCCGCATCAGCCAGGTTGAAGTTCCACATGTTTTTGAACGCGCTCTCGTCCACGACTCCGCCCCCAGACGCTTGTCCTGGTACTGAACCCCCAAACGGGTTGCCGCCGTTAGCAACGGTGGGCATCTTCTGAACGATGTCCAGGGCATTGTTGAGCAGTGTCTGTTGAGCATCGTTCTGAGACACTGCTGGCTCAACCTCACTCTTGACAGTTTCCCAGACATCGTTGAATGAGGCCTTTGACGCAGCTAGCTTTCCGCGGTAATGATCTAGCGTAGGGTTGACGCTGAACTCGTTATAAGAGCTGCCGTATCGGAAATGAAGTCCTGCTGATACGGAAAAGTCCGCTTTCAGGGTGACCGACAGCTGGTTCAATAAACCCTCACGCGCTGGCGAGGCGTGTGTCACGAATACTCTAGTCTCAGTAGGATCATAGACACGGTTAGCCGTATCGACAAGTTCTCCCATCTGAAGTAGCGTCGTCCACATTGTGCCTTGGCCACCAGCAATGGTCGTTCTACCCTCGCCGTTGTCGAATAATTTGTGCATGACCACTGCTCCCCCAAGACCAAGCAACCGGAGTTTAACCCCGCCAACTTCCAAAAGCCTTGAGTTGGCCTCATCGATGATATGGAGCTTGTCGACCTTGTATTCTCCTGATCGAAACTTTTCTAGAACACGCACATCCTCACAAGCACCCCATACTGTGTAGACTGGAACATCCAGCGTATACTGCTTGTTGATAAACATTGACAGCTCAGATAATGCTAACTCCTGCGGAGAGAAGCGCTGCTTGACGTTAAGGTGTTGTGGTTGTGTAGTTTGGATTATGCGCTTGGTGTTTTCTGAAAGTAGAGGGGAATATTGCGCGACATGCTTTAGAGTCCTACAAAGGCGAATCAGTACATTTCGCTGGGAACAGCTACTGCCCAGAGGGAGTACATACTTGTCAGCAATACGCTCCAGGGAGCTCTCGTCATAGAATCCAAAATCTCCAGTGTGAATGATGTGATCCGCACGAGCTTGTTTCGCTAACTCATTCAAAGATTTAAGATTCCCTATAGGAAGCTCGAGGAGTAAGAAGCTATTCATGATGTCCATATCAACAAGGGGTAAGCCAAACCTCGAACGTCGGCAACACATAGTATACGAACTCCTCCAGCCTGAACTACACGCCCGTTATTTGGGAGAAAATTCGCCCCAGCGCCACCTGCTGGGCCTGAGCCTTGAGCGCCGGTTGCGCCATTGGGTAGATGACCTTGGTTGTAGGTGTAGGGACGTGGCTAACACAAGCGTTAGCAGCCAACCAGTCCAAGCTCGGTAACGTGGGCGCAACGATATTGAGATCATTGTCGCAGTGAAGTGAAGACTTACAGAAGCCATGGATGATAGAGTATTAAGGTGTAAATAGGGAGCTGTAGAAAGCTAAGGGATCTATCACAGACTCGCTATCAAAGATTACAACAAAGGCACTGTACGGGAAGTAGAGGGACGGTGGATGAGTGAAGGTAAGGACGATGGGGGTGAGAGGTTGAGGCAAGTTGATTTACGCTTGGTGAGCTTTGAATGCTAAGTGAAGTGTTTTCTGATCGACCGCCAAGCCGCTAAAGCGGCCAAGCCCCGATCGGGCTAGTCTCACCTTTACAACTCCTTCATGGTCCCCTTTAAAGCCACCAAACCTATGATATACCACGAACAATGCATAGTTCTCTACAGCAAAAAAGTCATATCATAAGCCTAGTCCATAGTTCGAGTCAAGGACCAAGTGAGTATTCTATCTCATGGAGTTGTCGTAGAGGACGGACTAAGATTCACTTCCATACTCAGAGAAGGCAGACCATCGCCCAATCTGTAGTAACCTTGAAATTGAGTACTTTGTGGACAGTATTTTTACAACTAAGCTGTTCCTTGTCTTCGTCGAAGCTTTATCTTATTGTTCTCTTGCCGTTTGTCTCCTTTTCGGATGTCATCGTACAGTAATCTTTGTCTCATCCATGAAATTTGCTGCATTTAAATATGTTCCCGGACTAACTCTAACAAAGCTTCATTTATCAAGGATTGTGGGGATTTCCCCCTTTTCCCTTTCCTATACACGGACAATGTCTTTCTGGGATACTTCCTGTTAAAACAGAAACCACTGTAGCCATCGTTAGCATCACTAACCTCTTCTTGCATAATTAGACTGAAGGTGCTTGTTCTTAGATACCAAAAAAACATATTCGCTCCACCTGGGGAAAGGAATGCGAAACTTAGTCCCTGCGACGAATAAGCAACTTGCATTGTTGAATTTCAAATGTCGAGGACCTGACACTTGAGGAATAGGAGTCTACATGACCTTGTTACCATGTAGCCGCTGGAACACATGCTACAGACCCAGGACGTCCCAAACATGGACGCTTCCTTTCAATAGATCTGATAATTCTCCGATCAAGCCTGGCTGACAATGACCTACATGACAAAGATCTTGATAAAAGCGTCTTCAATGACAAGGGCAGTATGATTCCTTGTATATAAATTCAAAGTCTGCTTCCCTTCCCTGTTCTCTTATGAGACAGCAAGAAACATTCTGCGGCTTTGCACAACAATCCTACTCGTCAACTAACACTTAGTACACACCACTCCCCAAAACCATCATACTTGGCTATCGTCATGGCTTTTGGTCGTCCACCAATCAGCGACCTCTCTTTACAAAGTCAATATGAGGCAGTAAGCCTGAACCTAGGACGCTATGGTCCATGTACTAAGGGGATCTTTGTCGTGAAGAGTCGCCGGGATGGAAAGAAAATCATCCAGAAAAGTATGGCGCCTTATTACATCGCAAGTGGAAAGGCTGAAAGCGAGTTGTCGATTCTACGTGAGCTTCAACATAAGAATGTTGTTGAATATATCGATGCATTCATTGTTGACCAAGATGGAAACTATGACGGCAGTCTTTACATGGAGTATTGCGAACATGGAAACCTGCAAGACTATTTGGACACAAGGATGGGGATACAAGACGCCTGGATCGGCGAACTGGCGATTTGGGGCCTTCTTAAGCAGCTGGTCAACGCTGTGGCCTATCTCCAATATGGGGTACATGACGCTGTATCAGCAACATCGCCAATCACTGGCGTAGCCCCAGGTTGGCGTGGCGTTGCCCATTGTGACATCAGGCCGTGGAACATTTTCCTACGCAGCCGCGGCGACGGCAACAACGAAAGCTTTCCTGATGTCGTGTTGGGTGATTTTGGCTTCGCGCAGCGAGCGGATGACAATACCACTTTGAATCTTGGGGCCACTGAAGAAGATAACCACTGGAGAGCGTTTAAGTTGAGAAGCTTGAACATTGGATCTGCTTTGGACGGGTGGAGTATTGGCGCTATCATCCAGACTAGTTGTCGCTTGGGGACATTGGAGCCCGCATGGTTTTCAACGGCCTGTCTAAGCCCCATCCGGGGTGTAGGGGGTGTAGGACTTCGCTACTCCCAGGAACTCGATGAGGTCGTTGGCGCCTTGATGTTTGATGTCCTTCAAGGCCTCACTCAAATACGGGATATTGCACCCAAGATACAACTCTACAGTCAGCAAGCCTCCCGGGGACAATTGACAGCGCGTATGCATCCCAAGACTCATGGGACGATCAGTGCAGAATTAGAATAGGATTAGCGGAATAGAGATTTATCGTTCTCGCATTGACATATCAGCCAGGGACTAAACTTGTAACCTAAACCTTTATTCTTCATGTTCATATCTTGTTGGCTAGAAACCCATGGGTATTTCCCAAAAGAAGCATTGTGAACGATGATGTTACACCGCGTTTAGAACTGCAGCCCTGAAAACAGCACCACAGCACCAAACGCCGGCACCAAGCGCCTCCCGCTCCCGCACCACCAAACCCCAACCAATCCCCTACCCATCCACGCCATCCTCCCTACCATGAACACCCCCATCACCTTCACCCGCTCACAACCCCCCTACCTCATCTCCACCTCCCCCACCCTCCTCTCCCCCCCCTCCATCAACGCCGCCTTCGCCCTCCCCTCCCTCTACTGGTGCAAACCCCTCCCCCTCCCCACCCTTTCCACCCTCCTCTCCAACTCCCTCTGCCTCGGCCTCTACTACCAATCTCCGCCTCACCCATCCCCAACACCCACACCCGCCACCGAGGAAACCCCACCCGAGCAAATCGGCCTCGCGCGGCTGATCACCGACCATGTCACCTTTGCGTACCTAACGGACGTGTACGTGCTGCCGGCGCACCAGGGGAAGGGGCTGGGGAAGTGGTTGGTTGGGTGCGTGGGGGAGGTGCTGGAGGGGATGAAGGGGGAGTTGCGGAGGGCGTTGTTGATTACGAGGCAGGGGGGAGGGGGGGAGGGGTTTTATGAGAAGGAGTTGGGGATGAGGAGGATGGAGGGGGAGGGGAGGTTGGTGGTTATGAGTTTGAGGGGGGAGGGGAGTTGTGTTTGAGGTGGGGGCGGGAGGGGGATGGTCGGGGTTGCAGGCTGGGTCAAGACAGGTGCGGAAGAGCCATTCGCGTAGGAGGCGATGTTTGAAAGAGCTGTAATGTGACATTTATGATCTGGATCCGAAGGTTATTAATAGCAAGCTAATCAATCTGCTTGCAGCACCCCAAGTTCCAGCGGAAATGGTCCTTGTCTTGCCAGAACCATTTGACTGTTGCGTACTTCCGAGGCTCATGATCCTTGTCCAGACTTGGACACATTCCCCTTTGCAAACCGCAAGCAGAAATTGACCATCGGAGTGTCACATCCTTCTCGTTCGTTAGCTTCATAGGTTCTGCATCAAATACAATGCTTGTACTCCTCAGTCGTTTATGACAGCGGAAATTTGATGGAGTATGGGCGAATCGCTTACAGTCCGTAATCAAACCACAACCTCTTGCGCCAACCGTCACTCTCCTTCCACCAGTCCCTCATATCTAGACAAACCCCTTTCTGATATCCTTCGGGCAGAGCGCGCTCTAACATCCGTTTGGCGTCTGGCTCTTCTAGATCATCCCACAACGTGAGACCTGACTTTGCCCTGGCACGTCCAATCTCTTTGCAGTCCGTCTGGAGCCGCCGCAGTAGCCAATATCTTGGGTGGCCCTGTGGATTGTGACGGCGCAAGTCTTCACGTAGATGTATCATAACCGTGATCAGCACTCTTGGGAAATACGGCAAGGCCTTGAGAAGTGACAACTTCTCGAGAACGTGTATTTTGCCGTCCAAGTTGATATGAAACTCCGAGATTTTCTGGCAGATTGAAGGTGGTAGGCTGTTGATAGACACCCGATCGTTTGCGGCACTCCAAATCAAGTTTTCAAGTTTCGGCCAATACACAATTTTATTCATGCCGTAGAGGACATCGTATGCCTCATCGTTGACCAGTCTACAGGTCCGGAGAAATGCTGTGCTGGCCTTCGGAAGCTTGTACACACCTGTAGTAGGAAAGCTAGGCCCTTTTCTGTCCATTTGTGAGAACTGGATGGTTTGCTTTGTCGGATATAGCTCCTCATAGATCAAGCGACGAATATCGAATGGTAGCGTCATGAACGGAAACGGCTTCAAGTCTGCGGAAATCTGCGACATGTTTGGCTTCTCCGAGTTCTTTCTATGAAGCGCCGATCCGAAGGTCTCAGAAGTGAAAAATTCCTGAGGCGTGGAACTATCGCTTGCGAACTGTGAGTATGCAGAACTAATAGCTTGGATTTTCTCTCCACACCTTGATTTCAAGCCATCAACAATTTCTTTGTGAGAGTTATGGGACTCCATAGCCGCTAAGTTGGTAGAGATCAGAGTGCTAGATTAAAGATGGCAGAGGAGGAACTAGGTACTAGAGAAAACGGAGCCGGTGATGAATGTCTGAGGTTGAGAAAGGAAGACGGCGGAGTATCTGGCAGTGGTATTGTCTGCATTCACACGGTGGATGTTTCATTGGGGCAAATGAATATCACCTATTTTGCCACCTTGTTCACTTCAGCACTGACGTATTTGTGTACCCCTCAGAATTCCATCCGCTTGACTGTCATCTACTTACAATTCACCACTCTGAAATACTCCAGGAAATATAATCAAAGGATAGTTTTTCGTGGCTTTTGAATAAGTGCATGGCAAAACTACCCTGGATACGTTGACGAAAGGAATGACAGCGGAAGGGCCGAGTCTGGAAAGCCAAGTCAAATGGAGAAGATTTCATGTCAATTCACCTGCACGGATGCTGTGTGACAAGATGAGAAGCAAGATAAATACATATGAAGGCGAACAGCTGTACTACTATAAAGAGGCATGAGTTAATCGTCTGGAAGTCTTTACATATTTTAAAATGAGCGGAATTCGCGAGGTCTAAAGCAAAAAGCCGTAGTTCTACGCTAGTGCTTCTGCAAAAAGATTGAGTGGAAATTTAGCTCATCTATTTCTCAAACATGCACCTCTCTAGCTCTTTAGCTCTTTTTCACCAGCCGAAGCCCTCAATTAGTCGATATTAGAAGCAGGCCCACTCTCCAGGACCTTACCTTCCCTAAGTACCACCCGAAAATTCGCATCCTTGACCGCTTCCAGCCTGTGCGCGATAGTTATGACGGTACTGGATGATAGTTCCTCCCGGAGAACCTGCTGGATGCGGAGGGAGGTTGCGTGATCGATGGAGGCGGTGGCCTGAGGTTTAGGGATTAGCCATTGGGAAGGTTCATAACGGTGAAGAAAGAGATAGGAGAGAAGGGAGTCGAAGCGGCTCAAAGGGGCCAAAAGTGGAGGTGTAGACAGATGACTAAAGAAAAGATGAATGGACTACAAGAATTGAAAAGAAGCTACTAGCTCATTGAAATTAACATACCTCATCTAATATAATGATAGCACTCCTCCTCAACACCGCTCTCGCCAGTCCTACAAGTTGTCGTTGTCCCTGGCTTAAATTCTTACCACCAGTATCGATCGGAGTAGACAGCGTCCATTCGTAATCGCCGCAGACGCGAGCGAGGACGGCTTCACAGTCGACGTTAGAGTGTTCTTTAAGGGGATCGAGATTTTGGCGCATGGTGCCGGGGAAGAGGACGGGATCTTGGGGAAGGAATGTTGTGCGGTTACGTAGTGCTTGGACATTGACAGCCGAGGTGGCAATGTTGTCGATCAGGATTCGGCCCGATTCAGGAACGACTGTGGCGAGGATAGAAAGAGCAAGAGTGCTTTTACCGGACCCAGTTCGTCCAAGTATAGCAGTAGTAGACCCTCCGGGAATACGCAGAGACACGTTCTGTAGGACTGGATCTAGATGCGGCGCATACCGAATGGTGACATTTTCGAAAACAATGTCTCCGGCAGACGAGGGCCACCAGGCTGGCGGGTCAACATTTCCTGGTGGTTCTTGTTCTAAGTGCAGCAGCTCAACCACTCTCTCTACGGAAACAAAGTCCATCTGAAGGTCGCCGTATTTACGGCATAGAACATGTGTAGCAAAAACGACTGCCAACGTGGTCAGACTATTGCGGTAGGAAGGAATGCCCATTCGACTTACAGCCAGATGACGCAGTGAGAGCGAACGCTGTTAGGCCGGGAGTCAAATTCGTATGAATTGCGAGTAGTGTGAGAACAAGCGTAGAGGAAGCCGACAGAATGTCGAAGCGATACGTAATCCAAGCTTGGAGACTCCTAGACGACATTAGTAATAGTCACAGGGCTTATCTAAGAAGACAACGAAGCTGACGACGAGTGGATAGCCATAACCTTGGTGTTGGGTAGTAAAACTGTAGCAAGGCCACTTACCAGTAAAAATGGTCCATCTTTTGAAATGTGTCTACCACAGTAATGACCCTATCTTGGAATCGATTCTGGGCACAAAAGGCTGGAATGATAGATGTAAGCGGTTAATTGCGTTCTCGTAATGTGCACTTACCTCGGACTGTCGTCAAACCCTCAAGCAAGGCGCCGAAGTTTGACATCAGTGGGCTTAAAGAGACCATCTACATTCGAAGACTTAGCTCTACCCAATTTCACTTGATCCATAGAACGAATCATGTACATACCTCTAGTCGCCGCAGGCTCTGCGATGAAGGCAGATATTGCAGAAAAACAAACACGAATGCAGCAGTTAGAGCTAAAGAAAATATCAGAAACACAGGGGTGATCGACGCAATGACGACGAGTGAAGACGCCCAATATATTGAGATCCAAGCAACATCATTGAACTGCTGACTGATGTTACCATCAACAGTACCGATATCCGAGGTTAATCGATTCATCAATCGACCAATAGGCGTAACATCGTAGAAGCGAAAAGTGGCATGGCTCACACTGCCCATGATGTCTCTAAACATCTGGCTTGCTGCCGAGAATATAATGACCTGCATAAAGCCTTGTGAAATGATCAGCATGACGGCCTGAGCAGTAGCAAGTAGAAAGAACCCGAGTAGCCATGGTGTGATATTGACCTCAGGAGACGGTAACCTGTCGAAGAAACCGGAAGAGCTTTCTGCTGGAGATCTATCATAGGCCTCACCCCATTCCTTGAGGAACCATGTCTCCCCAACGCTGATGACGCGATACACTGCTAAGAGGCAGAGTAAGACGGCCCACCATTTGAGTTTTCCTGCTTTGATGTATTCCCAGTAGACGGAAGCTTTGACACCACCATGCTTTCTATGCTCGTCGTCCATGAACTTATCCGGGACGTCGAGCTCGTCCTGTTCTCGGTTACCCTCTTGGTTCGTACTTTCAATAGACTCGTGCGATTGTGTTTTGCTGAAATCCTTTAAAAGCGAAGCATCGGAGTTGAGAATCCGAGCTTGGCCTTCGGAAACCGCGACAGTCTGCTTTGACAAGCCATGGCATAGCTCCGTGCGATGGGTAACGAGGACAACCGTCCGATTCTTGAGCAAGGAACCCCCAAAGCATTTTCGAATAATCGTCTCTGCAGTGTGATGATCTAACGCCGACAAAGGATCGTCAAGAAGAAGAACTCGCGCTTGGCTGTACACCGCTCTGGCAAGTGCTACGCGGGCTCTCTGCCCACCAGACAGTCCAATGCCGTTCTCTCCAATATTTGACAGGTCACCATGATTGAAGCTAGCAAGATCTTGACTCAACGCGCAGTCATTCAACACTTGCTTGTAGCGAGCCTCCTCATATGGACACGAGAAGAGGATGTTCTCTCTTATATTCATGCTCTGCAGCCAAGGAGATTGGGCGCAATACCCAACCATTTCATCTGGTCGTACGACGTCACCGCTTAGCGTGTCAAGTTCACCAAGTAAAGCCTGCAACAGAGCTGTTTTACCTGCAGCGACCTTGCCGCAGATAACTGTTAGTCCAATGGGAAAGCTAAGGTTGATGTTGTGAAGTACGCTGCGAGAGGTGCCCGGCCAAGCAAAAGTAGCATCTTGTAGAATGAATTGGGCTTCTTCTGAGACTTGTGGCATCTTCTTTTCCTTCTTGTCAATTTTGTCAGGTTCACTCATAAAGTCCTCTATGCGGCCGACAGCAATGTAGGCATTCAAAAGCACAGTGATCAAGCCGGGAATGTCACGAAGACTGTTTTCAAGCATGCTAAACAACTCGAGAGCTGGGAAAGCGATTTCAATTCGCAATGGTTGGCCAGCCAGGGCGGTGTATGCATAGAAAGCAACGACTGGAAACATACCACTGGCGTATGTGTTAGTGAAGCTGATCATGATGCCCCAAATCCTAGCGATCATAAGATATCGCAATTCTTGCTGCCTCGATTCCATTATCTGATTTCTCCAATAATTTTGCCATCCGTACCAACGTAAATGCCGAATGGCTTCGACAAATTGGTTGGTTTTCTGAAGTCTGCTATCGGTAGCGCTCCTGCGCTTCCTTTCCCAGCGCAACATCATTCGGGTGATTAGAGCGTTTATTAGTTGAGCTACAATCACTGTCAAAACACCTATCAAGCAAGGCCATCCGATGAGCCTCCATATCAGCACGACGGACAATATCAACCCAAGTGGTTTGGTAATGAGCGATGGAAATTCCCAAAACCTAATAATATCGTTGTCAGCGCAGAACTTACGGAGGAGGAAGAAGCCTAACCTCTGTGCAACCTCATAAACATCGTTGCTGTTATCGAAATCAGAAAATTATCATCACGAGACATCGAGTATCTTACCGCATTAGATTCAGAATCTTGCCCATTGACGCTGGCTGTTTCAGTGGAATCTTTTTTGGACGCGATGAACCACGCATCCAAGCAGACAGCCTCTTCCAGAGGATCTTGGGATAGGCCTTTGGTTTTGCTGGTTCTGACAGAGATCCGTCAACGTCTGCGTCAGGTTTCTCTGCCGGTTGTGCATGGGCACCAATAATTTTGCGGGACAAGGTCTTTTCATAAAGCATGGTAATCATTTCCCCTCTTGATCTCTCGTAACCGCGTCTACTGAACCAAAGGCCAAGGGCATATGATTGAGCACCAATGAGTCGGACAACCAACCGTAGCACAGCATATACAACGGCATTAGTCTTGAGTGCGTCAGAGCCTTTCATAGAACGAAGTAGCCCTTGTAGTAGCACAGGAGCAGCGTAATCTATCTCAAAAATCAGCTGATTCATCCCGCAGTTACAAATTTATTTACTTTTCACTTACTTGCTACTAATTCTAGAATTCCAAGGGATGTCGTAATCACACAATCAATGCCATTCGCCATAAGGAGTCGTTTCACTACAGAGCCTTGTAAGTCCCGGAAATTATCATGTAACTTCCGGTGTTGAAATTCAAAGCCGAGACTCCAGACGTCTTCATCGTTCAACTGCCTTGCAGATGCTAAGGCTATGAGAGGTGACATCCATGATATGGTCAAGAATTGCCAAAGTGTCATGTTATCCTCTGGAGTCCGAAGCTCATGAGTCGGGGACTCAAACGGCTTACTTATCTCTCTCATTGGCAGCTCAGGGTTCCGTAATGGCATACGGAGGATGATGGTCATGGCACTAAGCGCTGTCAAAATTTCCAAAGTTGCAGGGATATCTTGAATCCCGAACCCGGAGCGGGCATGTACAAGAAGAGTAATCTGAGTCGCCAACTCGGCAATTATGATTGTGAGTAGTCCAACAGGAGCTGTCTTTGGTCGGTCGATGGCAGCTATGAGGCATGCTATGATCTGCGTGACTTTGTAAGTGGTAGTCTTTCCTTGTATGAAGGTGTATTACCCAAGACGCTGCTAAATATAATGCCTTCATGTGGAAAACTGGATACATCGCCATTACTAGCTGCAGCGTAAGCCCAGCGAGGCATGCTATCAGCAAAGCGAGGATTGAGTGCTCCGGATGTTTCTTGGCGTCCGACTCTAATACTTCTGGCATATCATTGAGCTCCTGGACAAACGGCCTTGTCCATTTGGGCCGATGGCGTAGAAAAGGCCGGAGTACATAGGTGGTCAAGACGCAAATCGCTATGATTAATGGAAGGACTGATATGGATGGCAGAGGAAATTTATCCGCAGGACCCAAGGTTTGGCCCTGTATAACCCGGTTTTAGTAGAAGTACAGAATATTTGGGGAAAGCCATAGCATATCGTACCCAAAACCAGTGATAGCGAGGATACGTCTCCTTCCGAAAGGAGCTATACCCTTCATCATCCTGCAGCATCATGTAATTACCGGGCGTGGCCATGATCCAACGGCGAGACTAGGGAGTAGAACTTGTGTGTGCAGGTCTGACCAAAGGAAGGTTTCAGAGATTTGGGATGTATCCCGGAGCAGGAGATAAAGCACCCAACAATGAGCGTGTGCAATGCAGTTGCAACTACAGAATGGAACTTAAGTTTGTATGAACTACCTTGCAATGACGCATCAAACCATATTTTGGACAGTGATCAATTGATCACTTCATGTTTCTGACCGTTAGCTCCAGCCCTTTGCATCACAATACAGCCAACTTGCCCAAATTCGCATGGGAGCTAGCAATTATTGCCCGAACAGACGTATGCTACACCTCGATTTTATTCTGGACATGCCGTTAGGATACGGATGAGACTCATGTGTGCCTGTCATGAACATGATGCGTAACTCAACCATGGATTCTACCGCTTGGAGAATTGTACAGTAGCCTGTAGAGTGCAGGGCTCGTGTAGTGTGCTGCCCAGATAGAAGGTACCCTTGTCCGAGTTCTGTGCATACTTCATTTGCGAGGCACAATTTGTCAAGGTAGGGTGGCACAACGAGAATGTGTTTGCCTCAGGACCTTAGACGTGCGGGGCTAAGCCCCTTCGAGTTAGCTCTGCTTACTCTACGAGTACTTCGCGAGCTCAGTACAGCACACCTGAGCGCAGAATCCTTCATTTTTGCCAAATATTGATTATACAAATTTTTAAGTTAACTTTGCAATGCATCACGGCGGCATTTCGGGGAGGCAGTCCGGGGAGGCAGTCCGCAGAATTGATGTTGCTTAAACAGCCTCAAACAACATTGTGGGCTGATTTCTGGCCCGGGGCTAGCCTCGGGCTGGTAAGAAGTCATATTAGCATCTTTGAGCGAATCTTGCTTGAAAAATTGCTTTACAACTTCGTGCTCATTCGAATACTCGTAGCAGCATGATTCAGTGTAGTGGTATCAGACCTTTTGGCACCGCGGCTTCTCTTTGAAATACCTCATATGCATAGCTGCTGACGATGCCTGAAGAGATGATACTGAGCACAGGACAAGTCTTCCGAGGACGCTATGCAACATATCGCCTCCTGAATGCACTCCATGCGCCAACGGTATTCAAAGCACAAGTGCTGGATAGCCTCACGGTCAAATCAGAGTTGTAATTTATGCTGACTGTTGCAACATACGATATGCTAGCTTACTAGTATCCAGTGCGGTGGTCAAAACAGCACTGGAGCCCACCAAGAAGGCCTTAAGGCGAGAACGAAATAACTACCTCATTCCTGGGATTCGCTCGAGCCCGTACATCCGCAGTCAGTATGACATCCTTGAACGCGATCTGCATTCTAGTGAAGATCCGCCGCAAGCAGATGAGACGGCCACAGCTCCGCCTGGTATGGTCTTCGAGTGGATGGAGTACGACTTATGGCAAGTGCCGTCTAAACGGTTTCGACGAAATTCTGTCCTCCCAAAAGTCATCTCTAGATCAGTACTGTCGGCACTTGCTCTTCTCAAGACACAGTACAACGCAATTCATACCGGTCGGCACATGATCTCTTCCTCTCGTAGCAACTACTGACTAATTAGATATTAACCCGAATAATATCTTCCTTTCTGGTATTGATAGCCCTTTACCTACCGTTAAAGTAGGAGACCTAGGAAATAGTGAGTCCCAGCAGTCTAATTACTAGCCTTGCTAAATATGCCAGTGTTCGAGGATGGATATAACGTAATGCGTCTCCAGAGTCTTGAGTGCCGTGCCCCCGAGGTATGGAGAGGTTTGGGTGTCTGGCATTCTTCGGACGTATGGTCATTTGGGATTACGGTATAACAGAGCCTCGATTTCATAGCGTTCATTGGCTAACAGTAAAGCTTGCGCACTGGTTGTCGCACTCCACCATCTTCGGCCCGCACGATAAGATCGTTCAAGATCTGACGGAAGCCTGGTGCATCGCCAAAATACGACGGCTTGTTGGGCCAATAGAGCCACCAGTCGACTCGAAATATGAAGAAGAATTTTCATTGGCAGAATATCTCGAAACGAGCACTTTCAGGCATCAGGACGATTCTTTGGAGAGGCAATTTATCACCGTTGGTACCTTGCGTCAAGAGCTCGAGAATATATCTGCTCCAAAGGTGTCTCCAGAGCTCTTGGACTTTATCGAATTCTTGCTTGTCTTGGATCATACGAAGAGACCAACAGCAGAGGAGGCGCTACAACATCCCTATCTTCACTATGATTCCCCCCTGGAAGCGGTGTCGAAGACATAACAGTATGTGATTAAATTCGTGATAGGAGTGCTCAAGCGACCATTTTCTATTCCTGATCTCTATGATTCAAATTGCTAATTCTTGGTGACATTCTTAAATTGAATCAAAGTTTCATTTCTAACCATCGAGATAGTTTTTAATGGACGTCCTAGGCTGGTTCTGTGACAATCTCGTTCTGCACAAGGTTTTGCATTCACCCAAAATATCATCCCATTATCACGAGTGCTAGTACGCATTGAATCGACTACTAAGCTCTTACTTAATTCCGCACGCTTATTCCCATGCTACTTCGAACCACTGGAAGACTGCTAAAGGTTAATGGGGTAATAGAAGTGTAACGCAGATGGAGACACTTACAGTCGTTGGAGAGTTATATTATATTAGGTTCGATTCCTAACAGCGCTGGTACAATGGTGTTGTGGTTGTCTTTCTTCTTTCTTACGGCATCCGTACTTGGATCATAAGGAACGTGTTTCCTAAATATTTCTTTTCCGTCATTGTCTTCGCCAGTAATTGTGGAGTGGACTCGAGGATCTTCTGGACTGGGATGCGACATGGAACTGCTATAGGATTAGCACCCAGATTTCCGACTGTGTCTCTGGCGTTCGCATACTGTACTACAACCCTGTCTGTGCGATTCTTTTCGTTCTTTGTCAACCCTAAATTGGATTCCGTGACCGTCGTTGAAACTTTGTCTACCGTCTTCTGAAGAACGGATATATCGATAGAGTCAATCTGGCGTTTCCAGCCGTCGCCTCGAACATATTCGGCCACGGCAATAGGAATCGTCTAGGGGCTAACGGCGATCTTTATCACTGTAAATGCGGATACAGCAGACATAGGATTCGATAGTAAAGGATGTTGACTTAGTTGAAGCAGGAGGACTTATTCCGTATATAGTTTTGATATATCAGAAACTTGATTGAATAAGACTGATGATTACTTGGGCATATGTGACCGCGTTTGAGTATTGATATTCTGGAGGAGATTTAGATGTTCAAGTGCTTCCCCTAGCCCTCTTTCCATGAGAACACCGGGTTCAATGGTTTCAAGTAGGATCTCTGAGCCGGACAACTGGATGGTTCCGGCAACGCGTCAGAGAGGTCTCCCTATTGATTGACGGCGCAGCCTCCATGCAGTGGACTATGCGGATGTGATACATGACAAGCTAGAGCATCCTTCCGAATGAACGTGTATGCTCTGTTGTAATAATAAGGGTGTGGATCGATTCGGCCTTGTTAATGGCGCAGCGGCATGATTGACAGCGGCTAGAGAGAACCTACCTTATTGCAGTGCGTTGCAAGAGTGTTTGAAGCGCAAGACTTTTATATAATGAAATACATTTCAAAAACATATATTTGCTTTGAATGATGTACTATGAAAGATATTGACTGTAGCGTAAATATTTAAAAAGTCTTTATATTCAAAAGTGACGAAGCAAATATTAACGTGATTGAAAATTTAATGACATTCTAAACTTTGAATGCTATCGAGATTAAATACCAAAAGAGGCTAGTAAGCGACGGAAGTGCGATAATGGACTAACCATATTGGGTGTGCTATCCGTAGGAGTTCCCGATGCAAGCCGAGTCCCTTCAACTCGATCGCATTCTACTCTGCTCTTCCAATATACAACATGATGGATAGGTAGCACAATGTCACTATGCTGCTCCAGAAAGGCCGCCTTCGTCCGCAGTCGATTCAATGCTATACTTTCACGTTACCCTTCCCAACCCCCACGCGGTCGAGCAAGATGGAGTTCGGTTTCCCAGCAGCCAGGCTCGGACCAGCAAGCCAAACCTATTCCCTGCTACTGGAACGCACTGACGGTTTCAAGCGTTCATTTTCCCGGCGCCGTAAACAGCAAGTTCACCACCAAGCTCTCCTTCGAGCGTCCCTCGACCCACCCTGCAATTCCCACCTATAGGGTGATGGACTCCGATGGAGTTATTGTAGATGCAGCCCGGGCGCCGGTAGATGTTAGTGATGAGGAGGTCTTGACGTGGTACAGAAACATGGTGACTGGTGCGTGCTCCTATGGAGGGAATGTGAGTGGAGGATTCATGAGGAAAGAGTAGCACTAAACGGGGGGTATTAGGACTATAGTCAGCATTATGGATGTCATAATGTTTGATGCTCAGAGACAGGGTAGGCTGAGTTTCTATATGGTGAGGCGGATCAGTCTGGCTTAAAACTGTCGTTAGGTCGGCAAATCTGACAATGTACAGGTGTCTGCAGGAGAGGAAGGTATAGCTGTGGGATCCGCATCCGCTCTGGTTCCCGAGGATGTCATCTTTGCTCAATATAGAGAAACTGGGGTTTTCAAACAGAGGGGTTTCACGCTTGAAGAATTCATGAACCAACTCTTTGCGAATAGCAAGGATAGCGGGAGGGGGCGCAACATGCCCGTTCATTATGGTAGCAGCAAGCTGAATATTGTGTGGTTCTCTTCAGATACCCTCATTTCCACGCTGAACCCTATTATAGCACACCATATCCTCCCCACTGGCGACCCAGATCCCCCAAGCTGCCGGCGCCGCATACGCCCTGAAGATCCAAGCTCTTCAGAACCCGAATATTGTTCCTCGTATCGTTGCCTGTTACTTTGGTGAAGGCGCCGCCAGCGAAGGAGATTTCCACGCAGCCCTCAACATTGCCGCTACCAGGTCATGTCCAGTTGTCTTCATATGCCGTAACAATGGCTACGCTATCTCCACGCCGACATTAGAGCAGTATCGAGGCGATGGAATTGCTAGTCGAGGTGTCGGTTATGGAATAGACACCATCCGTGTAGATGGCAACGATATCTTTGCCGTGCGGGAAGTTACCAAAGAAGCCCGAAAGTTGTCCCTTCAAGACGGCGGGAAGCCTGTTCTTGTCGAGGCTATGAGTTACCGTGTCTCGCACCATAGCACTAGTGATGATAGCTTTGCCTACCGTGCCAAAGTGGAGGTGGAGGACTGGAAGCGGCGGGATAATCCTGTGACTCGGCTGCGGAAATGGATGGAGAACAAAGGCCTCTGGGATGAGGAGAAAGAGAGAGAGGCGAGGTCAAGTATTCGAAAAGAGGTTTTGAAGGCGTTTGCGGCAGCGGAGAAAGAGAAGAAAGCGCCCCTGAGGGACATGTTTGCCGATGTATACGAGGAGTTAAGCGAGGAAAGCAAGGCGCATATGAAAGAGCTCGGTAGGATACTGGATACGTATCCGAATGAGTATGATGTCGAAGAGTTCGAAGACGGAAGAAAGGGGTTATGATGTTCCGTTCTGCGGCATTTAAACTTGTACGATATCTGTACAGCTGGTAACGCGCCTGGTATGCGCAGATTCCTACAGATCGGACTGCAGGCTGTGGCTGCGGGATGTAGCCGAGCAATGCCGCAAGGTATCATTTCATGCACCGTCAATGTCAGTTCGGCTTCGTCGTCTTTCCATACAGTCCGCCCTGCTGTCGCCGCAGCTCTAACGCTCTTTTGTACGGTGGTGCAGTAGGGGGCTGAACCGGATCTAGACTGACTCTATCTTTTGGCAAATGGTAAGTAGCATCAGCATCCCAAGCTGACAGATCTCCACAAGCTACAAAGGGTGCAATCCACCGGTTGTCTTCTTCATCATCAGTGTCGAATTCGACAATCGTTACACCGTCTTCTCTGATAGATCGCCTCCGACCACCAACCCATCCTTCTCTCTCTTTATCTTCCGTGGTCTTTCTAGTCTTGGGAACCCCAGTACCAAGCCCAATTGGCTCGTTAGCATTGATGTTGTACCCTTTTGGCATGGTGAAACCTTCGCACACTACAAAAGCCTCCAAACTACTTGCCCTAGAACTTCTAGGCTTGGCACAGTGTACAATCGAGAAGAAGCACCGCAACTGAGCGTATATCAAGTCGACATCTTTCCCTCTGAAGATCTTAGCCACGAATTTGCCTCCTGGCTTGAGCACTTGCAATGCCAGTTGCAGCGCAGAAAAGAGTAGTTGTGACTGAATATAGATATCTAGATCATGTAGACCTGTCACATCAGGGGCACCGTCACTGAGGACTAGGTCCACAGGGCTGCTGATACTATCAGGTGAATCTGGGCTGTAAGTTACCGGGTCCAAAGCCTGCAATATTCTCGGGATAGTAGATGGGTGTGTGATATCTCCCTTCAGCGTAGTAATCCCTTCAAGAGAAGCCATAGGCTGCAAATCCACTGCGACAATCCTTACTCCTTTCCTAGGCTTCAATTCTCCCTCTCTCGGCTTCTCCCCTTCACGCACATCTTCCCCCTGTATAATTTTCTGATCTCTCTTATGTTTCTCTTCCCATGCTCTTCTACCAAAACTTTCTCCTTTGATCAGAACCCTTGAGAGGACTTGACTCCAACTGCCTGGCGCGGCGCACAAGTCGACTACGCGGGTTACGCCGTCGAAAAGGTCGAACTGTTCATCAAGCTGGATAAGCTTGAAGGCTGAGCGGGCACGCCAGCCTTGTTCTTTTGCTAGGCGGTAGTAGGCATCGCGTTTATCCTTCGAGGATTTGCCCATGTTTCGCTGGTGTTTAACAGACAGTGGCAGAGTGGGAGACCGTACGAGGGGTGGTGGGGTGGAAGCGGCGGGGCGGAAATCGTTCCGCTCCGAGAAACTTTTCTCAAGCTGTTCGTGAACTATCAGTGGGGTCTGTAAGCATCAACAAAGAATAGGTCAAAATGGCGCCGATTGAGAAGAAAAGGCCACAGAAAGGAGCAGGTCAGAAAGCTAGGAAGAGGCAGCGAATTGCTTTAGAGGATGGTATTCAGGAAACGGCAGGCCTGGGTCCTAGGAGCTTAGATGCGCTTCCATGGAACGAGGTCGCTCTGCCCGCCAGGCTTGACGACGCAGAAGGCTTCTTCGGCTTGGAGGAAGTCTCTGATGTGGAGATAGTGAGGGATCCAAATATTGGCAAGGTTGAATATCGGGTGGGTAAGGCATCTTAAAAGGCCGCCCAACAACCAGAAGCTGACCTGCCTAGTTATCCACCACCAAATTTGCAAAGCAACCTCATAAAAAGCCGACAAAGGAGCTTGGGGGAAGGCACTCCATTATTGACGATAGTAAAATAGGTCCAAATCTGGGACAGGAGGTCTGGGAAGGATTTGAAGTCACAGACGGTAGTCAGGAGGAGTCCCAGGATGCTGCCAAGGCACTTGACGCACGGCTTTCAAGCAAGGCCACGCGGAAGGGTGAGATAATGGCTCAAAAGCGTCAGAAACAACTGGTCGGCAAACAGCCTAAAGATGACGCCCCACCAACTTCCGCCAGTAATCCTTTCGATGCCTTGGATGAGACTACTGAGGAGGAAGCGGATGGTATGTCAAAATGCCGTGTTCTGTTTCTCCTAGTATAACTTTCTTACTAAACCAGTTTCTGCATGGCAATCTCTCGGTCTATCTTCTGAGACCCTGTCATCTCTGGCACGGTTGAAGTTCAGTTCTCCAACGCCCATACAAGCATTCGCCATACCGGACATACTAAGCGGGCACGATGTTATTGGTAAGGCGTCAACAGGGTCTGGTAAGACATTGGCATTTGGAATACCAATACTCGAGCACTACCTCAAAACTCGAGATGGGAAGGGGCACGACACGCCAACGGTCAGCGAAGATCGCAAACGTCCCCCAACAGCGCTGATACTATCACCAACGCGTGAGCTTGCTCATCAACTATCGTCACATTTGTCGGACTTGTGCTCTAACGCACTTATGACTGGTCCAGTAATAGCTACAGTAACTGGTGGATTGTCTGTACAGAAGCAACAACGCCAGCTAGCTAACGCAGACATCGTTATTGGAACGCCTGGTCGCTTATGGGAGGTCATCAGCGGTAATCACGATCTTGCTTCATGGTTCAAGAAGATCAAGTACCTGGTGGTGGATGAGGCTGATCGACTATTAAGTGAAGGCCATTTCATAGAGGTGGAGGAAATCCTCAATGCCGTGGATCGAGCGGATCCAGATCAAGAGGAATCATTAGAACATGAAAATGAAATCTCTAATCTAGAAATCCAGCGCCAAACGCTTGTTTTCTCTGCAACGTTTCAGAAAGAGCTGCAGCAGAAGCTGGCAGGGAAGAGCAAGTCTTCAGGTGGCGAAGTAATGGGAAAGCAAGAATCGATGGAGTACCTATTAAAGAAGCTCAGTTTCCGTGAAGAGAAGCCCAAATTCGTCGATGTCAACCCAATGTCGCAAATGGCTTCCGGTCTTAAAGAGGGCATAGTCGAATGTGCTGGTCTAGACAAGGTCTGCCTTGTCTTTCTTTCTGTGTCGCCATCACTGACCTCTTAATTAAGGACCTATACCTCTACGCGCTCCTTCTCCACCATCCGCACACCCGAACCCTGATCTTTACCAACTCTATTACCTCCGTTCGCCGCCTCATGCCCTTCCTCCAAAACCTGAACATCCCCGCCCAGGCTCTTCATTCTCAAATGCCGCAGAAAGCCCGCCTCCGCTCCATTGAAAGATTCTCCTCTCCTTCCTCTCCCGGCTCCATCCTCATAGCCACAGACGTAGCTGCTAGAGGCCTCGATATCCCTTCCGTGCAATTAGTTATCCATTACCACGTCCCCCGTGCTGCGGACATGTACGTGCACCGGTCTGGCCGGACGGCGAGAGCAGAGAAAAAAGGTTCGAGTATCTTACTCTGCGCACCGGAAGAAGTCCTCGGCGTTCGGCGCCTGGTAGCCAAAGTACACGTTCGCAATACCTCCACCGTCAGTGGCAACAGAAGTTTCTTCATCCGCACCATCGAACTCGACCGCCGCATCGTCGCCCGTCTCAAACCCCGCGTCGTCCTCTCCAAAAAGATTTCCGACGCCTCCCTCGCTAAAGAGAAAAAGGGGCACGAGGAAAACTGGTTGCGGACTGCGGCCGAGGACTTGGGCGTGGAGTATGATAGCGAAGATTTTGCGGCAGGCGAGGCGAGTAAGAAAGGGCGAGGCCAGGGGAGGAAGAAGGCGGAAAAGGAGGCTAGAGCGCTTTCGAAGGGGGAAGTGGGTGCCTTGAGAGGGGAACTGAAGGAGATGTTGGCGCAGAGGGTCAATGTTGGTGTCAGCGAAAGGTATCTTACTGCTGGGGGCGTGGACGTGGATGAACTGTTGGAGGGGCAGAGGGGAGAGTTCTTGGGCAGAATGGATGGGGTGGGGGACTGGTGAGCGATTGGAGACGAACTCATGAAAGTGGAAAATCTTGATACATGTCTTCGCGCTCCCTCGTCGATGATGCTCCTATCTAGGATCCTAGAACAGCAGACTAAGAGTATACAGTCATATACACATGCCGTATCTAAGCACATGCAACTTCGTGTCCATAAACAGAAGCATACAATTGGAGCGCACTCAGTACTCATCACTATCGTCATCATCCTCCGGCATCAGGCCCCTATACCGCCTCGCCGCCAAATCCTCCTCCAAACCACCATCACTCTCCGGGTCCACGTAACCTACGTAGACACAGATTAGTAAAACCACTCTGCCCAGTACGCATAGCCACGAAAATGGAAAGGAAGAAGACTCACCGTCACCGCCCACAAAACTCAGCGCCACAGGTAAAAACACCAACGCATGCGCTGCCGCAAAGATTACCAGCGCCAACCAAATGCGGAAGTAGTAAATTTCAAAGATCTTGCTCCTTGTAAACGCCAGCACGATAACGCCCAAAAATTTCGTAATTGTAATCCCGGTAAACACACTCGCCCCCACATTGACCAAGCTCGCCCACGCCCTCGCGTCGCGGCCACGCAGGAACTTACCCTTCGCCTTCTCCATAACAGCGCGGCTGGGGAACATGAAGGCACGTGCAATATGGGCGCAGAACTCAACACCGATGCCAACGCAGATGACGAGGTTGACGAGGGAGACAGCGTTGAGTGAGACGTGTGCGAGAGCCATGGTGCCGAGGACGTCGACGACGATCATGATGACCGTCAGGGTGACAACGGCGGCGGTGGCGAGGGAGCCGAGGAGGACGGCGGAGAGGAGGAAGATGATAGCGAGGGCGGAGCCGAGGAGAGTGCCGGTGAGAGATTTAATGGAAGCGTATTGGTCGAAGAAGACGTAGAATTTGGAGTAGGGGAGGACGGAGATGTTTTGGGAGGTGCTGATGCTGGAGGCTATACGGCGGGCTGAGGCGTAGGCGTCGATGAACTCTTGTTGGGTGCGGAGGGGCGTGTGTGAGGTGCGGAAATGAGATGCTGGAATAGTAAGGTCGGTGGAGTTGACAACAAGGGCGTTGCTGTAGGGAGCTTTGCCGCCAAATGGGCATTCTTCGTTTGTTGGGGAGTCGAGCCATTTCTGAAGGTAGCGCATGAATTCTTGGCCTTCTGGCATGCCGGAAAGAGTAATATTCCAAGGCTGTTCACGGCCTGCAAAGCAGACCTTGCCATGTTCAATGCAGCAATCTTCATTTGTTGGGTTCAGCCAGGTGAAGTAGTCATCGATCCAGCTGGCTGCAGATCCGGAGATGTAAGATATATTAGGTCGCTTCGATTCTTGCTCTAGAACGTTGACCATGGAGAAGGAATCGCATGTTGTGTAACGTGCACAAAGTTCTTGCTGGTGCTTTCGCTGTGTGACATTGAGATCACGCGTAACGAAGTATACAGGTGGGCCTGTATTGAAGTACGTGTCCAAATCATTAAAGTATGGTATGAGGTATGAGCCGCTCGGAAAAGCAATCCTCTGGTCTAGGCCAAGGGCAACTTCTGGAATCAGTGCAAGGCCAGCGGTGAACAAGCCAACAAAGCCAACGACAATTGCAACTTTCATTTTCCGACCGAGAAGCGCAGGGGCGTAGATTTTGCGGATGAATCGTTGTAGCGGGCCTTCCTCATCAAAGCCGTAAGTACCGGCCCCATGGAAGTTGATCTTGTCGGATGTCTTAACCTTGAGGAACGGAAAGCAATCCACCCGATTACTCTCCACTCTTCTTTGATTCAAAGCAAGCACCGCAACAAACATTGTGACTTGTAAAAATGCATTGATCAGAACAGCTCCAGCGGCGTAGACTGCAAAATTCCTCACGGCAGGCATTCCAACAAAAGCGCCTAAAGCAAATGCGATGGTCTCTGTAGAGGCTGACAATAAGATACTCGGACCCATCCTCCCAAGAGCTTTGCCAATCCGGGTTTCGATATCTTCGTCTGGGTGGCTAATGTTGACTCGCTCGAACTCGTGTACAATGAGGAAGATATTGTCCACACCGACTGCCAGGACAAGAAATGGGATGACCTCGGCGATGATGAGGGTCACCTTGATACCAGCGGCAGAAAACAAGCCGACGGAAGCGGACACTGACATCAGTACAATGACGATACCTATAACTCCTAGGGAGAATTTTGACTGGACCATGGCGTTGGCCGGGTTCTTCAAAATCGAGTTGAAGGAGAGCGTTACCGACCCCAAAGCGAGTGAAGCGTAGAGAAACATGATGATGTAGCTGATGACAACAATCTTGGCGTCGGTGTTTGTAGATGCGTTCAACTCTTCTTCAAGACTGCTTTCGGTGGTGAATGAGAGGCGCAGGCCTCTTTCCTTGGCTTCTTGCTGCGCACACTGCAGATCGCTCTTGAGACTACTCTCCCATTCCATCGCAACAGCTTCTTCCTTGGAGCCCTCAGCATAGTTGTTGACTACCCAAGTCACAATCAAGGCTTGGGCGTCTAAGACATTGTCGCTGTCTTGCCATCCGCCTAGGACCATATCTTTTGATAGCGGTTGCTGGAAGTTTGGTAGGCACTCTTGGTTTCCAGGATGCTCAGCACACCTTCGAAGATCTTCCTGCCACGAATCTGGGTCCACGCTCGCAAAATCTCCTCCAAAATACCCAGTCAGCGATTGAACAACACATGCTGACCCAGTCGGATTGAAACAGACGTCGCTGAGGGTGGTGCCATTAATAGACTTTCTACGGCTGATTCTGCTTTCCACGTCAAACCACCAGGCCAGCGTGTCATAGCTCAAAACTGGTCCTGGACCCGATGGTTGGGTATCGTTGACCAGAAAGGCCTGCTCTGCACGATAAAATGGGCCAAAATTCGAGTCAAAGAAAGCTTTCTCTTGGGCAGCTTGAGACGACGGGCTGACCCAGAGCCTTTCTGGGCTTTTCTCGATTGCGAAATTGACCCAGCCAATGCTTAGCACGAAAACGATGATAACACTGATACCAATTGTGATCAATGGAAACCTGGCACATGCCTTACCCAGAGAGCTGAAGGCGGTATCACATTTGGTGTTTAACCAATAATGTCTTTGTGGTCGATCCAGCACCCCAGCATTGTGTACCATGTCAACCTCGTCTTCGTCGTCGCTAAGAGCGGCATCCTGTAGGAGCTGCAACCTTTCGCTTCGTCGCTGATTGTGCTTCTGGTACGCAACGTGCGCAGAGACGGCAGCCACAAGCAAGAGCAAGAAGGCACAATATATGAGGATAACTGCAAACGACAGGCATGGCAATGTGCCGACATGACAGTATTGCTGCTCCGCCACCCGTGGCAGCTCTGGGCACACCTCAGGACAGTCAACGCAAGCACATTGATAGGCCTTGTCACTATCATTGCAAGCTTTGGGAGTGGGATCCATTGCCACCATTTCCTCAAATTCGCTCGAGTTGGGTCTGGGGAAATTGATCTGAAATGGGCTTCCAAAAGGCTTAGTGTCCCCAAGAAATTTTAGAAACGAAGTGTAATTCTTTGCTCCACCACCGATAAAAGCCATTGCCTTGCCTCCGGTAGCACCGAACTTAACATCTTTGCAGCTGTCGTAGAATCCTTTCCCGAAATTATCCGACCAGAGAGTGTCTAGTTCCGTGACTATAAGCTTCTTTGTCGATGCAGTCTGGGTGGCAGTAACATTGACGAAGAGAGACTGGTCCGGGGAGCAAGTGAAGGTACAAAATAGATCGAAGAAGTTCTTCTTGCAAGCAGGGCAGGATGAGATGATGGGTTCCGCTTTCTTCAAATTTGACCTTAGGGCATCAATCTAGTTTCAATCAGTGCCAGCAATATCCGCGTTGTCTGGTGAATGCATTACCTGATCATCATCGCAGCAAACCGATCCCTCACTCCAGTCGTCACCACATATCTCCACAAGCTTTTTTCTTACATCCTTTTCTGGTTCCTCTGCCTTGGTGTTATCAGGGCAGGGTAGCTGACCACCGAAGAATGACTTTTTCCCGCACTGCCCTTTCATAGCACATCTGCCCTTTTCATGCTTGACCGTCCAATTCCCATCGCTTGCCGAGGTTACGACACCGAACAGTGCGATTATAGTGATGCTCAGAAGCAGCCGTGGCCACCTAGACCGTAATAGCCTCGACATGGCTATCTCTAAAGGGCCCTAAGCCCTTCAAGTCTCGTTATCCCGCAGGCTGTTAGTGCTCGTCGGCGGTGTAGTTCTTCTGTTACCTTAAGTAATGTAAGTGGCGCAGCAGAGGTATCGTAAACAAGACCGTTCAAACTGCAAGTGCTTCACAGAGGAGTAGGTAGGATCGGAGATTTGTAGCGCTGAGATGATAAGACGTCTGATAGATGGCAATGAAGAAGGAAGATCACAAGTGCTTGCTGTTAACAAGTAGTACCAGTAGTCGCGCGCATGAATAGTTAGTAGGGTAAGGTATTCCGTACACTCTGACGTATTGGAGCAGGCAGCCACATCTTGAAATTGCGGCAACCTTACCCGAAGAGGTCTACGGAAATCTGGGGAAACGCTTGGCTAAATCCGATAATCGAGACATGGAAACTGAGGACTAAATCGACAATAATGTCCGCTCTTAAATTTTGGCAAAACTCTCGCCTTCTAAAGCGCCAACCCTACAGGTGCTTCTCCTGCTCCCTCCGCCTCGCCCAAGAACAAGCCCAATCACCCCCCCAACAACAGCCCTCCCCCCAAGATGCCCGCACCACCCACTTCGGCTTCGAAACCGTCCCTGAATCCGCCAAAGCATCCAGAGTCAAACATGTCTTCTCCTCCGTCGCCTCGTCCTACGACACCATGAACGACCTGATGTCCCTCGGCATCCATCGCCTCTGGAAAGACTCCTTCGTGCGCTCCCTGGATCCGGGGTCCCCTGCCCTCCCTAACCAACCCACAAAACCCTGGACAATCCTCGATGTCGCCGGCGGTACAGGCGATATCGCTTTCCGCATGCTCGACCACGCCACCCTCATCAACAACGACCACGCTACCTGCGTCATCGTATCAGATATCAACCCGGCAATGCTCGCCGAGGGCAAAAAGCGGAGTCTCGAAACCCCGTACGCCGGGACGGAGAGACTCAGCTGGCTCGAAGCCAACGCGGAGGAGCTGCACGCGGTCGAGAGCGAGAGCATAGACCTCTACACCGTCGCCTTCGGTATCCGCAACTTCACGTCCAAATCCCGCGCCCTAGCCGAAGCCTTCCGCGTGCTAAAACCAGGCGGTGTCTTCGCCTGCTTGGAGTTTTCCAAGGTCCAGAACCGGCTCTTGAACAACGTGTATAAGCGGTGGAGTTTTGGCGCTATTCCTTTGATAGGGCAGCTGGTGGCGGGAGATCGGGGGAGCTATCAATATTTGGTGGAGAGTATTGAGCGGTTCCCAGATCAGGATGAGTTTGCGGCGATGATTAGGGAGGCTGGCTTTATGGTTGCAGGGAGGGGGTGGGAGGATTTGACGGGGGGTGTGGCGGCGGTGCATACAGGGGTGAAGCCTGTTAGATAAAGGGCGGGAGAACAGAGGTTGGCCAGGGGAAGCGTAGAGTAGGCATCGGAACGGCGTTGGGGATATAGATGGAGTGCATATACAAAAACGGTATAGAGCGAATGTTTTCGAGGCATTACTACGGTATCGGACATTCAATCGCCTTGTAAACATAATGGAAGAAGCTGTTATTTTCGAGTAGGTCGCTATTTGAAAGTGCCTGGATCTAAAGCACATTGGAGCACTATCTGCACCAAGATCATTACGAACCACTCTGTTGATACGTCTCGGGCGAATATCTATAGGTGCCACCCTAAGAGATAATCAAACAAAGCATGCTGCAACTGGGGTATATAGCATCGAGCTCAGCTATAAAGCATTAATTGCAGAAATCCGGCCTGGAAATAAGAGTCAAAACCCCTCCGTAAGTGCAGTGGCCCATTATATCAAGCTTCATTTTTCACGACTAAAATCCCAGCCCGATCCTTTTCCAGCTCTTGTCAACATCCTCGACCAGCTTGATAAAGTTCTCATCTCCAAGGCACTCGACAATCATGTCATCAATTACAGCCAGTCGGGTCTGCTCAGGTTGAGCAGCATACGCGGCGAGGTTTTCGGCTGGAGTTTGTGGCAGTTTAGGCGCAGGAAGATCCTGGTATTTGCGGACCCAATGGTCCAGGCGGTCCATAATTTCATCGGGAGCGGCGTCTCCGAAGATTTTGGGGGTTTGCTCTTCGACCGTCTTCTTCTTAGCGGGTTTCTTGGGGGCCTTTCTGGGCACATTTTCTGGTGCCGTGGATGCTTTATCCGTGACATGATGTGGAGGACTGCTAGGTACTAGAGTGTCTGATAACGGAACGGGTGCCTCAACTAGTGGATCTGATCTGGGGATTTTTGCTTCGGACGCCGGCAACCGATAGCTTGATTCGGCCTGCAGTGGTACAGTCGGTATCTCTGGTGGGCTGGACTGGAGCTCTGGCTCAGCAATCTTGCTCGCTGCTTTCGGGGCAGACGAGGACACTGGTGGCTTGGGTTTTGTGGTTTTCGCTCGACTTTTCCTTTGCTTGATTGCTTTTGGTGGGGTGGTTTTTCGTTGTAAAGGGTCTAAGCTCGATGAAAGCGGCTGCTCATCGGGCTCCTTGGCAGGTGATTTTGGCTTCTCTTTCTTCTTTGGGAACGGTAGCTCTCTCTTCGGCGGCAGCATTTGGCTCAAGCTTAAAGGTGCGGTGGTCGGACGCTGCGGTTGCACCTCTGGAGCACTACTTGGTGGCCGCACTACAAAGCCATCTGAAGTTGTAGCTCGGGTAACAAAGTCAGGGCTTGGGAGCAAAGATGAGCTTGCTGGATTGTGCATGGATGGGTTAGAATTAAGATTGGCTGCAGGACGGTTCAAAGCTGCCGCAGCTTCTATGGTAGTGGGACGCTGCGCAGCGAATGAGCCGACTGATTGAGCATAAATAGTCTGACCATGTCTGATCAATATTAGCGAAGACATCATATCCATGGAAGACCTTGCGCACTGTGACCCGTAATTATGATGGTAGTTGGTATAAGTGATCTGCTCCTGAGACTGGGAAGGTGTACGAATTGGGGAAGAGCGCAATGAGGATGGAAGAAGATAACCGGACGCATTTGGCTCGGGAGCCAGAGCTTCAGGAGGATTATTCTTGTCTCTTATTGGTAGACCTAGGGCTTTTAGTGCTTTTACTGCAACATCATAGCCGGAATCGGGTCGAAAGTTCAGTTGCAATCTTCGGATCTGAAAAATGAGCTTGAACGTAAATGCTGAGGAGGAAATGGACCTTACCTGGCCATCCGACAGTCGATAGCGAATGGCCACAAGCGGCTTCTTAATAATGATGATCACATAAAGGTCCGCATCTTGAAGTTGTTGTGATCGCATTCTTTCTTCATCAAGACGTACTTGAAATACCAAATCTTCAAGATCGATCTGCTCCTGAAGATATATCGACAATCAGGAAAAAGAAAAGAAAGACGAAGTAACCCACCAAACGCTGATCTATGACAGATGGATTGGAGAAGCATGGCACAGCAAGACATACTAAGAGATCACTACCCTGAACCAACTTAAGGATCCTCTTCTCGGAAACCAGACCCCCGAGACCAGATTTTTTGATCTGATCAAAGACAGCGAACATGCTATCTCGGTGAGGTAGATGGGTCCAGATCATCTTAGATTGAAGGGTTGCAGTAGTACAGAAGGAGAGTTTGAACAACGGTAAAGACTCTGGACCAAGCAAAGAAGAATGGGTCGAAAATGCCGTTCTGGCGGTATGGAACGAGGTTGGAGATGACAACGCCATTTTCATAGTGTGCTTGGTTTATACTAGCTCATTCTACTCTGCTGGTGGCATAGAAGCTGGCTATCACGCCTCGTCGGAATGCGAGCAATACGTTGAGAAACTTTAATGACGATGTTTGGGGTAGATACGGTTGATCGGACTTTGCCGCAAAGCGCGCCGGCGTCTAACTCGTCGCGTATCCCTGTTGTCGCAGCGCAAGTCGTTCTGTTAGCCCTGCTGAACGAATAGCTTCGCCAGCCCCACACAATCTTCTACTGTCGGATTCGCAGGGGGGGAAGTTATTGCTGAAGCTCACAGAACGTAACCCGAGAACCAGAGCGCAAGTCTGGAGGCTTGGAACAAAGACATGGCGCCGCCGAGGAATCCTCTACACATATCCTCAGATCATCCTGAGGGTTATGATGAGTTCATTGAGTCTCTTACAGCTTTTCATGAGAACAGGGGGTGAAGCGATCCAATGCCCTAGAACTTCTTTGTTGCCATATTTCAGCTGCTAATTTAAATATGCCAACAGGACCAGCCTAGACCTTCAGGCGCGAGTAAACGGGAAACATATTGACCTGTACAAGCTATGGAACGTTGTGACTGAGCGCGGTGGATATGATGTAGTAAGCCGAGAAAAGCTTGTGTGGAGGAGGGTCGGACAAGAGTTCAACCTAGGAACCACAAATGCTGCAGCATATGCATTTGCGCTGAAGACGGTTTACTACAAGAATCTCGCGTAAGTTTGGCTCGAGCTTATCTATCTAATCTGGTTCTATATTCACGTTTACAAGGGCATATGAAATTAAAACCCTCTACAACCAAGAGCCTCCCCCACCCGAAATCCTTGAACGGATAACTGCCAAAGGAGGCGATCTTCGAAAGCGTACATTGGAGAATTTTAAGCAACCTCAGGTCCTTGAAAGCCTAGCAAATGGCCAAGATAGTGAAGGTTCCGGAGGGGAAGAGAACGTGACCCCAAAAGCAGAAAGAATGGACGTTGACGATCCGGGCAGTGGAGGGGGTCGCACAACGAGAGGTTAGTATGTCCCAACCAAGATACTGAAGGTCAGCATATTGATTCTTTCATAATCTAGGCCTTCGTCAAGCTCCCCCCCAACGCGTGTTATTCCAGCCAGACATTTCCTCCTCGCGACAAATCCGCCATTCATCTGGTCATCTACAGTCTCCAACACCTGCAGCTGCCACGCCCTCTACTGGATACAACTACTCCGCTTCTTCGAATCCTGGTAGCATGTCGTTCAGTGTTGCTAATTACGAACCTAGGCAACCGATGCCTCTTACCTTACGGGGCGTTGTCACTCCGTCTAATAACCCAAGCTTTTTCAAGGAAAAGCAGAGGCTCGCACGAGAAGCTAGGTCAGGTCATCCGCAAAAAGGTATAGCTCACAAAGGCATGATGAAACCTGGCGGTAGATCTCCCATTTCCTTGCGGTTTTGGGTAGAGAATTCCTCATCTAACGTCTGAATAGCTGGTTTCGATGGCCCCAATATTTACGTCCGAACACTCCAAGGACTTCGGTCTGGTATCACCGAAGAGCAAGATTATGCGCTACATCATCTTGTCAAAATCTCGCACGAGCGTGGAGACAAGTACAGGTTTGATGCGTTCCCTAATCTAGCAGAGGCTCTGATCGAGTATGTACTTGGAGTCAGCTCCTTGTTCTACAATATATCTTGGGAGATCTGTTACACGGAAGACCGGCATGAAATCAACACCCTGGATGGTATTAACGGTACCCCTGACATTCTTCAACGTATCCAATGCCTGAAGCGCATAGACACCGCAGATGAGTTGGAGCCTGAGGAGTTAGCTCATAAGCTCACAAAAATACACGAGACTGGTTTGACCATCCGGAATTTGTCTTTACTGGAAGATAATGCTGTATATCTATCAGACCTACCTCAGCTTAGAGATTTTCTATCAATAGCGCTAAACCTTCCAAAATCTCCAATGGTTAACGAGCTTAAGCACTATGCTTTGGATATTTCTGAGCAAGTTACGAGATACTGGGTCATGGGCGTCGAAGATCCCTTATACAGATCACTGCTTAACCAAGTCGACGAAGGTCTCGATCGCGGCGCAATTCTTACCGCACTACGCGCGATTAGCCGAATATCCATGAACCTAGAAGAGTCCAATCTTTTGCGAGGCGTGCCAGTTTCGACCATCAAAAAGATCTGCGAATGGGTCCTTCTCGAAGACGAAGAACTCGTCTCCGCCTGTTTAGACTTTCTCTACCAATTCACCGCCGTTCCCGAAAACGTTGCTCTCGTCCTCTCAAGAGCCTCCTACCTCTCACTTCCCTCTTTCCTCAGCCAACTAACCCGCCATCTCCAACATCACGCCCAAGAATTCTTTACCAAACAGCTTCTCCACCCCGCCGTCCTCTCAGTCTCCGCAACAGACATCCCAGCCGTCCCAGATGAGCTTCTCGAGCAATTTCTAAGATGCGACGAACCAGAGCGCTCGAACTACTGGCTAAAAGCCGTTTTCGAAGAAGAACCTGAAAGTGAAATCACACAAATCGCACTCTGGCAAGCCTACCAGGACCGCTTCAACAAATTCGCCGACCCCCAACATCCCCTCTTACCTGCAGCCGAATTCATCAAGAATGTCAGCACGATTTTCGCCGGCGCCAATGCCCAGGTCGTTAATGGAGCTAGCAGCAAATTCATCATCAAAGGCATCCGACCACGCTACGTGCCCTTGGATCTCAAAGAACGCCCCTACAGTCGCTGTCTATGGCAACCTCCGGGCCAAGACCGCTGCGGCCATTTCTTTCTAAAACCGAAACACATGTTCGATCACATTGCCGCCTCCCACCTACTCATCCCGCGCACTGTGGACGACGGCTCGGGCGGTATCGCGGAAGAACGCTGGGATTTCTCCACCATGCTCCCCCCTCAACAACTCCTAGATTGCTATTGGGCCGGGTGTCTTCACTTCGCGCGTCTCGCCCCAGGTACCATGCCATCAGCATATGAAGTCGGCATGCACGTGAAGACGCACTTGCCGGATACCTCGAAAAAAGCCTCCCTCCGCGCAAAACACAACCGCACGCCCGCCACCGCGACGATTGCCCCCGGGCACCCCCACAACCAGCCGCTCGACCCCGAATATGGCCGCGACGCGAGCTACAGCTATCAGGTGTGGCACAACACGGCCGTGGACGAGCGCGGCGAAGCTGCCGGGTTGCCGCTTACGAGCGTGTTGGTGCTGAGGAATATGGCGAGGAACATCCCAAAGGCCGAGGGCATGCTTCCCCTTGCTGCTGGGAGTGATGACGGGGGGTTCGGAAGTGCGGGGCAAGACGGGGATGAGAAGTGGATGGAGAGGCTATTCGGCCCGCTGAGGCAGCGGCTGATGTTTGTGATGGCGCATAATCGGCCGCTGGTGGGGTTTGTGGCGGATTTGATGGGGTGGGTGGAGAGGGGGATGCGGGATTGATTGGTTGATCGATCTGGATTGCGAAGAGGGTTTTATGGGGGGGGTTAGGGTTGGTATGTATTGAGTTGGCTGTCGATAGATCATGTTCGAGTTTAGCGTTCCCTGCGGTTAGCAATCTAATATAGACGCTTGCGGCTGGGGGCTGGGGGCTGGGGGCTGGGCGCGGGGAGGGAGGCTTCTATAGACGGAATTTCCGATTGTTTTTCTTCCTCGAACTGTTGCGATTTTCTATAGTAGATAGAGCCACCATGGTACCGATCTAGACCATTAACCAAAATGCTTCCACGGCTCCCTTCACCTCCTCATCCACCCACACCCTCTTCCCCCCCCCTCTCAACCATCTCAACCATCTCCACTACAGTACCTATCCCTTCTACAGTAACCCTCCCCAAAACCCCTTTCCCGTATTTCGAAATTTTTTCCTTATCGGTTTTACTTAATAGCAATATATATATATATATATATATATTTAAACTGATAAATGGAATGAGAAGAAGAGAGGGGAGGAGCCAGGGGGGGTGGGTATGGTTGGTGTGAATGGAAAAGCAGGGTGGATGGATGTGAGTGAGCAGGGGGAGTCAGATATGGGATTTGGGATTTTTGGGGGGGGGGTTTGAGGGGAGGTGCAAAAGGGGAGGGACGGAAGAGAAGAGAAGAGAAGAGATGCGGACACAGTTGATGCGCATACACCCACTTTGGCGGAGAGGGTTTTTTCTTGAGGGTGGTTAGAGAAACGACACGATGAGCCGGCGAGGAAAAGAAGATGGGTTTCGTATCTGCTAAACGCAATTCTTTTCGTCAAGTAGTGTCCTTTATATACAAAGTGTTCGGGTAGCTACAGTAACTCGGGTTCGAAAAACCGTCAAAAAGAAGAAGAAAAACTTCTATAACGTCGTTCGCTTCTTGGCGTCGTATCCCGTCTAATTCGTAAAACCATTCAAGCCCCAATCTTAAAACCCCCAGGCATCAAATTCTGGAAAACGCGCTGCGGATCGTATTTCTTTGAAATGGCCATCAGCTTCGCGGCATTCGCCGCTCCGTATCCATTATAGTACCCCGGGATTTGAAAGCCCGCCGAATCGCCCATGTAATGAAACGGATCATACAGTCCAGCAGCCTTGAGCGCATCATCAATCTTTTTCGCCGTACTCGCGACCCACCCGTACGCAGCGTCGTTATACTGCGGCCCCGTCCACTCCACAACCTGCGCATAGAACACGTACGTGCCCTTGGCCGGATCCAGACCTAGGGCGTTGCCGCCGCGGGCGGCGGAGGCTTTGAGCCAGAGGGCGCCGACGGGCTCCCAGTCGATTTCGATGATGGTGATGTTGGCGGCGGGGATTTGGGCGCGGAGGGAGGGGACTTCGTTGAAGAAGGTGGTGTTGATGAGGCTGATGCCCTTGAGGAGGTCGTCGTAGGTTTTGGCGACCATGGTGCCGGAGGCGAAGACGTCACTGGTGAGCTGGTTAGCGGCGTCTTCTCTGGACTTTTGTAGCAAGGGCAGTGACGGACTTAACGGCGGGGGCGACCAAGGCGCCGGTTTCCTCGGTGAATTGTGTCAGGGTTTTGAAGGCCAGGCTGTTCTTGATTGAAGGAATGTCGGTGAAGGGTTTGAAGCAGTCTGGATAACTTTGTGTTGCGCTGTCGTAGAATATGATCGCGACACCAAGGTTGGGGCTACCGGAAACCACGGCGGGGACGAGGCCGGATAGCGGATCATTGATACCGCTGGCGGAGTAGTTTGCAATGGCAGCGATGAATTGCGGGATGTATTGCTCGACAACGACATAGATTCCTGCCCATATCTTTGGAGACTTGAATGTCTGAACGTCAAACCTGGTAACGATGCCAAAGTTGCTGCTTCCGCCCTTGAGAGCCCAGTAAAGATCCGAATTGCTCTTGGCATTCGCATTCTGTACCGAGCCATCGGCCAAGACAATCTCATAGTTGATGACGTTGTCACATGAGAAGCCGTACTGGTTGCCGTAAAAGCTGATACCGCCTCCCAGCAAAAGCCCTGGCACTCCAATTGGCGCCAAACGTCCACCGGAGACAACGAGACCTTTCGGTTCAATGAACGAGTAGACATCAACCCACCTAATTCGCGTTAACGACATGGTCAATCTTGTTTCCAAATCGGTCAAATGGTAGAAACACACCGGTAGGCTGGTCCAATGGAAAGTACAGTGTCCCCCTTGGATAGGGCAAGGGTCGTCATGTTCGACATGACCATGAGAACGCCATCGTCGATGTTGTTCGCACCCTGGAAGGTCTTTCATCAGCCGCTCGTCAACCAAAACATCGGTCCTGCTATAGATCCAGCAGATTGGGTCACCTTGATTCCCATATGTCCACCCCCTCTCACGGCGAACTTGACGTTGGCCCGCTTCAACACTGTCACTGCTTGGCCAATCTGTTCGGCAGAGGTGGGGCGGAAGACACATGACGGCGACAGGATCTCGGTATTGGACCAGAACTCGCGAGGAGAGTTTTCGTAGTTGTACACATCCGTGCCCTTGGAGAAGATTGCATTCTCGCCATCAAATTCCTTTGCCAGGGCCAGACAGCCTGCATTGTCCGGACCAGGATCGCGTGTTTGAATCACATCGATCGATTTGCGTGGGGACAATGCAGTTGCGCCGGTAGCGTGTAGCAGGGAAGTGAAAGGCGCAAGAATAGGCAAAACGGTGGAGGCAAGCATTTGGATTATCTACAGGGTCGATTTCGAATGTTGGGTGTTTCCCTGGGGGCCATGTTCGACCGTTGACCCTTATGTACAATCTCAATCTACGCCACCCTACTTATGAGCCGTGTCTGCCTCAGCTATCCGTTAGCATGCTGGATCAACTGTTGTCTCCAGGAATGTCTAATCGTTGCCCCGTCGGACGCAGGTTCCAAGCTTGTGGAAGTAGGTGCATCGCAGGCGACGATCACTCCGAGGCCCACGCAGATCGAGGTTCAAGTACAGCGGTAACAAGGCCAGCTTCTTGTGCATCGAGGGCTCGCTACTCAGGCACGCGATATGAAGGTGGCTTGGATTGTACAGTACTCCGTAGATTACCTGAACATGTGGCAAGTGGCAACTAGTGGCTTGATTGGAAAGGGATCTCACCAACGAAAAGACATGGGGTGGGCTATCATGTCTGGTCCAGTGTTTTGTGCTGTTCTGTTGTTTTTCCAGTTTCCAGTGTCCAGCTTGAGGTGTGGTTGAGATACTGTACTCGTACAATGTACTCGTACCTCCGTCACAAGGTTGATCATCATCATCCGCCTAGCCCCTCGCGAGTCGAAAGACCGGCCCCTGGCCCTTGATCGAGGGGAAACAACAACAAGGGAGAGTTTGACACATTGCAGCAGTGCAATTACACCTGCTTCGGCCCGGTCATTAGGGGACGAGCCAACGACATCGACACGGCATTGGAAGCGCAAGTTCAACCAACAGCCACCAATCAAGTACTCCAGTACGTTATTGTATGGGCTTCTGGGGTCGTACCTTAGTACCTCCGTAGAAATTAGAACATGGGGGACTGGCGACGAACCATCCCCGGGCCATGGTACCCGGAGCGCCGGGGAGGAACCAGCAGAAAGATTACGGCTTTAAGAGGGGATGAGGGGGAGCTCCAACCGGAGGGAACCGAGACAGAATGGAAGTTCCAACGTCGCATCTTAAGGTACGCTGGCGACTACGATTATCATTGTTACCTCGGCATACCTCGCTTCTCGCTTTGAACCTCATCGTCGCTGCATGGATAGTACGTATACGGAGTATGCGGATGAGATCTTGATCGATGGAGATTGTGGGAGATGTCTGGCTGGTGGAACCCAATTCTTTTCTGCGCCATCTGGCAAGCGTGGCCACGGATCTTTAATTTATTCCCCGTGTAATTTTTTATCTTTCATACCCAAAGTAAATTGCGTCGAAGCCTCCAGCCTCCAACCTTTATTAAATGACCAGAGCATAAGGTACCTAAGAGGCTAAGGTACCTGGGTGCCTGGCTACATCTGGTCTGCATGGGAGCTTGCAGGGCTTACTAGGTGTTGTACTACGCTTACCTTAGATCGGTTTGTTTCATTCAATTCGATTGCTCAATGTCGGGGGACGAACAGGTCGAAATCATGCCCATTGGACCTCTCGAGCCCACTGACGCCCCGGCTCATGGCGTGCAAAGGCTTGATGTATCTTGGGGATCTATTCTAAAAGAGAGTCAACTCCGCCCTCGCAGCTGCCATTCTCTGGGCAGGCGGATTCAGCAATACGTCCGCTTCAAGTGCTCTCAACTTGGTTCAAATAACAGTACAGTTGTTTCTTCATGGCATCGACAGCCATCCTGCCCGCTGGCAAGCCGCCCGCGGGGGTGACCTCGAACTTCGTGGACCCGCAATATGACGGCGGCAGATTCATAGCCATCAGCGCTGTATTTCTTAGCCTGGCTGTCGCCATTGTCGTCTTGCGAGCCTACACCAGAGCTGTTATTCAACGATGCTTTGCTGCGGATGATTGTAAGTAGAGGGGGGGAGGTGTTTTTGAATTGATGAAGAGAGCTGATGTGTGGTACAGACATTATGGTCTTCGCATTGGTTCGTCAAGCCTCACGATGAGCCTATTGATCCTGCGGCTTGCCAAATCTGACTTCAATTCCAGATTCTATCCGTCATCTTAAGCGCTTTCACTTTGAACCGTAAGTATCCCACAGCTGGTATTGTGCGGAAACAACTAAAAGTGCGAGGCAGTGCTTAATTACGGACTCGCCAAGCACATGTGGGATGTTCCTCTTACGTCCTTTTCACCAGGTTTCCTCAAAGTACGTATCGTTCAAACGATCATGCCAAACCACTACGACTTATGACTGCTGACTTGTATCCCAAGTTCAATCTCCTTGCGGCGAGTGTGTATTGTGCTGCTACAGCTGCCTCAAAGGCTTCAATTCTGCTCTTCTACTTGCGAATCTTTCCCGGCAGGGTCTTTAAGTTTGCTGTGTGGACGGCGGCATTCTTCGTGGTCAGTTATAATGTCGCCTCTATTTTCGCAAACATCTTCAGTTGCAACCCTGTTGCAATGTCCTGGGATGTAACCATTCTTACTGGAACCTGCATCAACCGGCCATTATTGTACTTTGCCAACGCTGGCCTTGGGATATTTGCTGATTTCATTACCTTGTTATTGCCATTGTGAGTGAGATACAACAGCATATTGGGCTCTCCTGATCAAGCTCGTTTAGTCCAATTCTGCGGAAGCTGCAGCTTCCTCTCAAACAAAAGATAGGGGTTATAGCCGTCTTGATGACAGGTGCTTTCGTCTGCATTATCAGCATTGTCCGCCTCGCCTCCCTTTATCAGCTTTTACGAAGTACCGATCTCACCTGTACGTTGCCGAATCACACTCTATCAGTGCAAGCATTAACCTTCAGCAGATGATACCGCGAACGCATTACTCTGGTGCATTATCGAGTTAAACATGAGCATATTCGGCGGCTCCGTCCCCGTCATCCGCCCCTTTGTCCGCCAATATTTCCCCTCCCTTCTCGGTCCCGCATCCGACAGATACGAAAGCGGCGGACGCAAATATCACAGATCAGGCTCTCAAGGCGGAAGAAGTCAAGAGCTGAGGAACTTCGACGCGCGGCAACTTGTCCCAGGCCCCGAAGGCAACCGCACCAAGTCGAATTCGTACGTGACTTCAGTTAAGGGAGGGACCAAACGGCCTTCGATGTTCAATGCTGGAGACGGTGGGAGCGAGGAATTTATCATGTACAATGGGGGAGAGCTCCCCGACTCCAAGATTGTACGGACCATGGAGTATCGGATCGAGGAGGGCAGCGAGCACAAAGCCAATAGCATTCGTGAGTGCATCCAGGGGGGCTGAGGATCCGTCCGGCTGTCGAAGCACCTCAAGACCGCGTTTTTGCACCGGTTTCACATTACGGAGTAATCAAATCGACCACAGAATGGCACGAAACGTTGAGTCCTGGAAACGATCATCTTCATTCATCCTTACGTCCACTTTTCCTGGTGGTTATTTGTCTACTTTTGGATACGCTACTGTTCTATACCCACCACAGCCTTTGAGGGCAGTCATGCAGGAGTTTTTACGTCCCGGGCGCTCAATCATCGATTAGGATAGATCATTGTTACCAAATGACTCTTTTTTTTACCAACCCTCAGAACTCTCATAAGCAATCCAGTGTCAAAATCACCGGATTTCGGATTTCGTCACGATAGATCAGGCAAGGAAGAAGCCGTTGCACTTGGAACTTCTCACCGCTATCTCTCCATCCTTCAACTGTTCCTCAATTAACCTTCTCTACCACCCACCAGTATCAAGATGGTCAAGCTTTGCTCCGCACCAAGCAATCACTTATCACGCCTATCCTGGCGCCAAAAGCGCCTCTTCTCGTAACCCCATTAATAACGCCTTCAAATTCCCCGGAAAACGCCCCTAGAACTTCTAGCAACAAGTCCGCTTTTCAGCCTCATAAGCCTCACAGCGCTAATGTAGGTATATAACCCTTGTACACGTCTAATGCAGGGCTAATGCGAGAGCGACAGTTTGGCCATGTGGGGTTTTTGCGTAAGGGTTTGTTGTGTGTCAGCGAGTGACATGTTTCTATTGATCATTGACAGGACGCGCGCGGTGAACAGTGGAAACTTCCGTTAACAAGGGAATATCGGGATAGACCGTTTCGTCAAGTTTGAACTATTCTACCTTGCCTTGGATACGGTACTATCAAGATGGTGTTGGTTTACGAATCGGCCAAAATGTGAACACACTTTGGCAATCCTATTCAGGTATGGAAACGGGGAACAGTACCGTTCCCCCTGTGGTTAGTAATCTCCGCTCCAAGCCCTATAGGGCTGGCGCTAGGAGGTTCAGAGTTTTCACCTTCTTCTCCCTCCGTAGTTCCTACTTTCTAGATAGTTCAACCAATATATACCTACATGCACATACTCCTTCTGACCCTCATATACCAATAAGCTATGAGCCCGGGTTAGCTCTATTACCGCTGCCGCAAAACCTAAGGGCAGAAGCATCGAACTCGCTGTCACCAAAATCGGCGGAGATTTCCCCTATCGACCAATACCTCCATACCTCAACCACAATGGAAAGTTCGGATACCTATCGGTTCCCTAAGCTAAAGGGGAGCGAGAATTACGAATCATGGAGGATAGATGCAACCAGTGCCCTGAAAGCCAAAGGTCTCTGGTGGGTCACCTCGGGGAAGCTGGGGAAACCGGAAATCCCACAATCCAACGCCACGACAGCAGCCAAAAAGGAGTACGCCAGTGCTATGAATCACTGGGAAGATAAGAACGACAGGGCCTGCGGTATGATCATCTTCAGTACCGAACAGGGACCTAGGGTACACATAGGCAAAATAGAAATTGCTACCCAAATGTGGGCCACCCTAAAGGATCAATACGAACAGTCGAATCTTACTACTCTACACCTGGCAATTAAGGAACTCATCCAATCAAAGCAATCGGACTTCAAATCTATACTGGACTATGCGGACTCACTCAAGCGAGCCGCCACCAGATGTTCAAACGCTGGCGAAGAAGTACCGGTTTGGATAATGGGTCACCTCTTTCTTCTGGGCCTCAATGAAGTTCTGGAACCATATATCTTCGGCTTGATACAGAGCGCCAAGACCAACAAGACCAAGCTATCTATCGACGACATGGCTATCGCTCTAGTCGACCATGATAAACGGTCAAACCAAGAGGAGGGTTCCAGTTCCAAAAGCATGGTCGCCAAATTTGGCAAGAAGCCAAAATCTAGGAACAACAGCAAACTCAGGAAGGGCCCGGCTAAAACATGCTTTCATTGCGAGCAAAGGGGTCACAACAAACAGGATTGCTGGTATCTAAATCCTAAGCTTCGTCCAGAAGGATGGAAGCCCAGTCAGGAAAAGAAGGATCTAGCCAAAGAAGGCTCGGACAAAGATCTCGGCAAAAGCTCTGGGGTCAGAATAGTCAGATCAATGAAGGTCTCCTTCGCCAGCGTGTGAACCGGCTCGCTTGAGTGAGTCCGCATAGTCCTGTATGGATTTGAAGTCCGATTGCTTTGATTTGGTGAGTTCCTTAATTGCCAGGTGTAGAGTAGTAAGATTCGACTGTTCGTATTGATTCATTAGGGTGGCCCACATTTGGGTAACAATTACTATTTTGCCTATGTGTACCCTAGGTCCCTGTTCGGTACTGAAGGTGATCATACCGCAGGCCCTGTCGTTCTTATCTTCCCAGTGATTCATAGCACTGGCGTGTTCAGATTTTGGCCGATTCGTAAACCAACAGATGGCAAGCCTGCAGGTTAGACTGCACTCCATTGGAAGGCAGGTTTTGTGATCAAAAAGGAAGTCAAGAAACGCCTCTCTGAGCTGATATCAGGCCTGGTTCAGGGTGGAGACATGAGGTCTGCTCGATTCGAGTTTGCAATAGCTATTTCCCCCTTTTGGCAGACTACGTTGTGCTGCTTCTTCGTGAGATCACTAAAGCCCGATACCACTGCTGTCCTGGTCCAAGTGGTCTAGACTTATCGTCAAGTAATACTCCATTGCTCAACCACCGTCCATCGCCCATCATCGCCGTTCGTGCTCTCCGCTCCCGCCAGCGCTGCGCAATCGCGCAACGAAGATGTCTGTCCGACATGGATCTTCACTAGAAGCAGTCCATCATGAACTTATACCCCGAACAGCCACACCCATGCATACCAGGAACGCTTCCCTTCTTGACAAAACATCCTCTAGTGCGTGTCAAAGCTTTAAATCCATCTTTCACCACCTCCAGCAATGATCGCTGGTGATAGATCGCCATCTCGTAACCATCGCTATTACTTCCTTATCCACCAGTCCCAATCCCATTTCCCCAACAAGTTGTGCCCCCTTACCACAACATGCAATACTTCTGATAGAATTCTATTTTCCCCCAAGTGTTTCCTCAACTCAATGTTCTTCTTTTTTTCTTTCTACAAAGGTTGCCGATATATTTCTCCCAAAACATGGCAACATAAGGAGTGAGTGAGTACCTTGGAAAGAAGGTAGAAAGAATCCATGATCCAATGTCGAGCAAACCGGGGTTTATGTCCATTCCAGCAAAGGAGATAGACGAAGCATTTCCACCCAAGCACAAAAACCTACAGTAGCGGCACAGCGGCCAAGAGAGGTCGGCGGCATTCCGGACCCCAAATTTTTTCAAAGGACTATGTATGGAGTTTGCCAGTTGTGTCGCAAGGAACAAAACCAGGAGCGATTTTTTTCTCGAGCTTTTGCTGCAACGAGCAATCAACTGCTCGTCGCTTGAGGAAGCGTGATAGATTAGCGCTTGCGGAACGGGGTATGATGTTTTTTTTCTTCTTCTCCATTCTGAACATACATAGGTCTGGTTGAGGAAGGCTGGGTTGGGGGTTTTTCTTTATGTTTCTTCTCTCTCTCTCTCGGGGATATCTGGCAGTCTCTAAAGGTTCTGCAGAGACGCGCGGGTGAGCATCTTGATTGCTTACATACATATATAGATAGCATCGCCGGCGTTTATTCAGCATGTCCGGCTCTGTTTTGGTGGCTCGTGCATCGGGGGTGTTTGTTTTTTTTCGAGCGGTGTTTTGATGGTGATGGTGGTGAGGATGGGTTTTGCTGGGGGGGTAAGGGTGGGTGGGAGATGGGTGTTGGAGTGGGCGTTTGGAAGGGGGGTTGGAGGATTGATGGGGTTTTTTTTACTGGTTTGTGAGGATGGGTTTGGTCGGAGTGGTTGATGGTGGCTGGTTAAGGAGGGGGGGCATGGGGAGAGTAGGGAGGATGTCTGTTCGGATTGCTGTTTGTGCTTGCGTATGAAGAGTGAAGAAGCAATTCATCAAATCCTCCAAGTACGCCATTGTTCTTGCAGGAAATATCCGGTACCCTCGCCGCCGCCCACGATTGGATCTTCACCAAACTCTCCGCTCCTTGAGCCCGTCCAAAAAAAAAAACCCCGCGATATTTCTCCATATGGTCATGAACCCCAGGGCTTCCCCCTTTGGTCCTTTCTACCAATCCAGCACCGAGCGAATCCTCAAAGAATCGGCTATAGCCCGAACTGGCAAATAGTGGCTCAATGCCTCAACCTGGTACGGGGTCAGAGCTTTGCCGTCCTCGCGCACGACGATGACACTGCCGACGTTATCCTTCCGTCTCAGAGGCGCCCATCCCCAGGACGAACCCTGAGGGTCTGCGTTCAGACGCAGGAATGTTATTGCGACGTTTTAATACGGAAAGAAGCCTACGGTCTGATCGTCTTTTCCCGCCTGATTGGAAAAATACTTGCGTATGAGCAAAAGGACACCAATCAAAGTCGAGATGGGTGGTTGCTTTGAACACCACAAACACCTGATGATCTCATAGGACTTGGATAGCGACCAAAAATCTCCGCTCCGCAAACCTCTTAGTCGCCTTTCCAGCTGACCCCGACGCCATTAACTATAAATCCAGTACCCGATCTGCCGTCCCTGCAGATCTCGCACAACCCCGTCGCCGTAACCCACAAAACAATCTTACCCCCGTGGCGAAAGTCCGCGAGCGTGACATCCCTCGAGGAAGAACCCGGGAACGACAGCCCCCCTGACTTGCGCAACACCACTACCAGCCCCCTCTCGAATCCATGGACGAGGCCACCCCCTGATGATTTCGACGAAGACGCTTCTTGTTCGCCCGTGAGCCGTCTGTCAGAAATTGCGTCTCGGCTGTATATATATGATCCAGGCACTGAAGCCCCCGGTATCTGTGCCCCCAGGATCGGGCTGCGCCCGCTACGAAAACGGGGCTCGTCAAGGACCTAGCACGTGAGCAGTCTTTGTGCTATCACAGACCACGCCTTTTTTTTACTTTCACACTCGGTCAATAGTAGCTGTGGGGCTTTTGCATCGACGGGAAAGGAAGAACGCCAGGTTTTTATATGTAGGGTCGGGGCCGCGAAGGGGTTCGCAGAGGAGCTTGTGGGTGGGCCCTGTCTGTTTGCTGGCACTCGGGGGAGCAGTAGCTGCTACAAGATGTGCAGGTGGAGCGGGAGGATGAGCTTTGGGGCGCCACGGATGGCCGCAGCGAGGTTGGCGCTGGAATGGTTAGCTGCTTGCTTGCTTGATAGATTTTCCAGAGGGCTTTGATGATTTTATAATAAAATGTGTATTGGAATGAATTCTGGTTGTAAGGTGTGTTCACCGCTATGCAAAGTGTAGAATGAGGAGGTGCTCATATGGCCCTGGGGAAGTAGCATGATTTCGAAAACAAGACACAGGAGATGGGATTGGAATTCATGGTATGTTGACTACGTGACGGCCTCTGCAAAGCTTTAGGCCTTCAAAGAACGTAGGAGACACCTTGAGGACAACCGTTTTGGAGAAGGGAGAGAGCAGGGAATATAATTTAGTTGATTGAATATGGACGCAAACGAGTAGAGGTGGGTTTATTGGGGTTATGAATGGTGTCGAGAATGAAAAAGTGCATGGGGAGGGTGAGGAGAATGGGATGAGTGGGAGGGAAGACTGGTATTGAGATCGGATGCTATTGCTTCGAGTCTTTCTCACATGTTAGGTGATCGAGTCTTGAGACACGTACCACACACTGATGAGCAACCTCACTCTTTATAATCCTCTAGGGCCTAATTGCCTTTTCCCCCACCCTAAGCACGAAACAACCTCAAGCCCTCCTCTTCAACCCCATCACCCTCCTCGCCCTCATCTTCTTCATCCAAAGCCACCTTGGCACCTAACAAACTTGCAAAAAACTCCCCCACCTGCCTCTCCCCCCAGCTCCCCCTATCCTCTGGCGCCATAAAATTCTGCAGTTTCTCATGCACTGTATACCGCATTTTCCTACCTTTGGACGCTTTGGTGTCGACTTGTTTCCGTATCTTTGGCACTTTGAGCGGTAACAGGGTGGTGCCATTGGAGATAGACGAGGGGTTGATACTGGTGTTGATGTTGTTGTGATTGGTGGATGACATGCGCTGATCGACAAGCTCGCGGAGGAGGAGAGTGTAGAAGTCGGCGTCATCATAGATGTTCCGGTCCTCGAGTACTTTCTTCGCAGCCTGCAACGGCGCACAAGACCTTGGTACGCGCGTGCGGGCTATCAGGCGAGCGTTGTTTGGGGCGGAGAGTTGTTGGTCTAGGACACTAGTGAGCGGTTGGTGCGTAGAAGCTGCGGAGAGGGCATTGCGCGGTTGAAGGGTGGAGGAGACATGGACGCGCGAGGACCATTTGGAGAGAATGAGGCGGCGGTGGGCAAGGAACGTAGATTCATGTTGTTGCATACGAGTGGACAGGGTCGAGGTGGGAGTGGAGACGGTGGCGGAGAACGAGCGTTTCTTGGAGATGGGACGCTTTTCTGTGGCGGTGGTTTGCAAGGATTGGCGGAGATCGTCGAGGGTGTTCCATAGATTTAGAGCGGCTCGTTCGGCGGCTTGGATCGCATCTGTGTCTGATTCGCTCTTTCCCGCAGACGGTGCTTCAGCAAAGAGCGAATTCGTTGCTACAAGAGCTTTTTGGAGCCGTATACGGGTATTTAAAAGACTATCGAAGGTGGAGCGTTGATGTTTGATGGCTTGGCCTTTGGTGATATCTGCTTTTGCGGCTTTAGAAATCGTTGATAAGACTGTCTTTTGCTCTTCAGCCATCATTTTGCGGAGCTCGGCGCGGTCGTCTGTCTGGGATCTTTTGCCCCGACCTTCCATACTGCTGCCGTCGGTGTCGCCTTCGGACATACCGTCTTCATCCTCCATTTCAATGTCATCCGAATCTTCATCATCCCTGCTATCCGATTCGTGACCCCCGCTATTGATACTATTCGACAATGCTTCTATATCCTCATCTGCTCCAGAGCTTGAGTCATCTGCCTCTTCCTCCACCGCTCGCAAAGGCTTCTGGTCGCGTTTCCTCTCTTGTTTTTTGCTTCTCCTGTTTGCAGACTTTTTGGTGTTTCCATTAACCCCGTCCTGGAAGGCCTCCTCCTTGGCAACGTCTACCTCCTCCGCTTGAAGATCCTCGTCTGGATCAGTATCATCGATGTCCCCAGCTGATTCTTCGTGGTTGCTGGTGCCGCTACCGAAAGGATCATCATCACTTCCTTCTGCAAGCAGATCTTCTCGGCTTATAGTTGAGCCTGTATATTGTGGTCCCAGCGAGATTCCTTTGGGTTTGCGGAGCGTGCTCTTTCTATCAAAAGGTCAAATTTGTCCTGATCACCTAGACCTCTTGAAGCCGTACCCAACGTCTATGTAGTGTTCGCGAGCCGTTGCCACTCCTTCTTCACTACCCACGGAATCAGAATCGTCGCCATTGCCAAAGTGTTCCCCATGTTCTTCGGGATCAATATCTGGAAGATTGTGAGTACTATTTGCTGGGATGCTGCATGACAGTACCTTTTGGCGCAGGGTTGTCAAAATCTGCAATCTGTTCTGCCCATGATCTGGGCGTCTTCTCTTTGGCCATTACGAATATTGGTTGGTTTTCCAATTGGCCATGATCAAGCTTCATGAAATTCTAGAGATTTGCGGAAACATTCCGCTCCGACTTAACCGAGGACACAATATCTCTTGTAGGGCAAACTCCACGATACTGTAGCGTACGTTAAGGTAGGTTTACCATTGAATGACTTAGTGGTTTTCGAAACTTCCATACATCAAAGCATGTCCCGAGACACTCTATGTGGCATTGCTCATATGTTTCTTCATGGTGGGTCTGTTGATACCCTGGGTTATCTGATGAAACTACTCCGTATGCTACTCGCCTTAACATGGGTTGGTCTTATCAACCTCTGATATCCGCAGATACTCCTTATGACCTGACGCTATGACCAAACTTGTTACTTGACGTCTCATTAGACAACTCTCTCTCTTCCGACATATTGATCCTTCCTTCCTAATTTTCCTTACTATCCTCACCCTCCCACCCCTCCTCCACCAACAGTGACAATGGCGGGCCCGGCATGCTGTCATCCATCAAACTCTCCGGTAGTAACTGGCTGTCAGTAAGCCTCTCTCCGTTCCATCCGCCGACATAGCCCATGTACGCCTCCGCATCTTTACGTGTGCGAAAGGGCGAGGAGGACAATATAGGAGGTAAAGGCGGCGGGGAGGAGAGGGTTGGTAAAGAGTGTGAAGGGCGCCTGGCAGAGGAAGAACGTAATTGGGTTAAAGGTTGGGTAATATCGATAGTTGTGGCTTGGGAAGGGGGTAGGCGAATTGGCGAGCTCATTGTGAGCGTTTGAGAGCGGGAAAAGGGCGTAGCAATCAACGCAGGAAGTCTGTTCAAGGCAGGACTAGATGAGTCCTCATTGTTGGGCTGATAATAGTCTCTAGGATCTTCGGATCCTGAGTAAGGGCGCCAGGTAGCCTCCCACTGGGAGTCTGTTTCCACAAGAGGTAAAGGTTGGGTAATGCGGATGAATTCGGCTGTCAGCTGTGCAGACGCTTCTTCTGATTCAGAGCGTATACATTGATGGTCATGTGGCCCGGATTCGTCTAAAGCTCGTGGTTGGTGAACGAAGTCTTCTTTAGGCACTTCTACTACGTCATCCGAATATGTAGCCAGCCGTACCGCAGAGTCATCTGAGCTATTTTGGTTGTCATGACTTTCTTGATCACCAAACTGGTTGACAGGGTGCTCAATGGGTTCAGCGAAATCATCCAGGGTCATAGTCGCTTCTGCTGGCTTTGGTATGAAGCCTACATCCAAGCCGCTAGCTGCCAGACTTTCATCGGAGTCTCCGCCGTCAGAGTCGAAAACCTCGGACCTGGCAATCTCAGCTTGCTTTCCGCTGCTGTGAACGATCCGGTCCACAGAATCAGGTAGGACGGAACTTGAGACATGATTCCTAACGATAAAGCCGCCTTTTGAGGTGACTGCTGAAGTTACAATACGTCCGGAATATATAGTTCTAAGTTCATTCTTGAACTCGGCTTGCGTAGATATAGATTCTTCCGTGCTACTTGTACTATCCATTGTATCAGCAACCACCAGCTTGGGGATTTGTCGAACGTTCTTCTTCGGAGAATGAAAACCTTTCGGAATGTTTGTAGACTTTTGCTTGAGAGGCGACCTGGACTTCTCACGGAATGATCTCCGACTTTGACTCGAAAGGGGCGTGTCCGCAGGAGATTGCGAAGAAGGTATCTCCTTGCGTCTTGATGACTTCGGGGTCTTTGGTGGTGGCATCATTGCCGCTGCTATGTCTGCTTGGTTGTCCTCGGACTTCTCGACTACCGACGACTGGGCACTTTTCACCACGTCCTCTTCGCCCTTAATCTTGCTCTGCACAGCTTGCCTCACAGCACTCCTCGTTTGCACGGTACGAGTAGGCGCATCAGGCGTGGTCTGTCGCCGCTTGTGCCTCCGGGACGACGCACCGGGGACATGAATGTTGTCCATCTCTTTCAATCCATCTAGCTCTTCCTGTACCTGTAAACCGCGTGATACATAACCACTTTGGGTCAAGGTATCCTCTCGTTGAAGTGGCATAGTCTTCCGTCGCTTCTTTTTCGGAGGCAATTCTTCTTGAGCGTCGCTAACGGCTTCTTCATATGCGAGATCATCTCCTTCGTGTGGGTGGTAGATCGCACGAAAAGGGTCCATCTGTGTTATCGTCTGCTGTCTCTTTCTTGTCGTGGACGACGTCGAAGGCCCAGACCTAACGCTTCGGGTTTTGGGTGTGAAGTACTGCTGGTTAGGTGCCGGTGTCAAATTTTCGTACATCCGACCAGATGAGCGACGCCTACTTGGTCGCGAGGACATGATATACTGTGAGAACAAATACTCATTCTAAGTTGAGGGTGAGGCGTATGAAAGTTGGAATCCACGCTAACGTAGTTTACGTGTTGACGCGATCAATGATCTAGAATACGCGACGTCATGTGTTCGGCAATCTAGATATAATGTACTTGATCTAACTTTATCCAGAATTGAACATGTCCTCTCTCTGGTGCTCTTGTCCATTCGTTGATTTCTGAATCTTCCAAGTGTCATGCTTACTGGAATGAGAAGCAATGACTTGCTTCTTGAAGGCTTATGTGGATCAGAGCTCAGAATTCGCGAATGAGCTGATGACTCTGCAGTGTTCAATTGTGCTTTCGCAAGTTGTTTCTGCTTAATCTGATGTATCTTATTCTCTGAGCCTAAAAGTTCATAATGGCAAGAGCAGGAGCTAGTAAGAAGGGGCGTGTGACAAGAGCTCCCAGAAACCCTGTCAACGAAACTGTGATGCCTGATGTTTACCGAGAGATGCTGGCAGATGCTGTTTCATCTTCGCCTTCCAAATTCAATGAGGAAGGCCAGCCTGTCAAAAGACGCAGAGTTGGAGGTCGCGTGGTTAAACAAAGCTACGATGAGATGGCACATTATCTATCCGATCAAGCATCAACCGATGCAAATCATACGGATATTGAGCGGTCGCGGCTTGAATCTCAGGCCGCGAATAAACAGACAGCTTACACAGAATCAAATGGCTCTGCAGATAGTGACATTGATTGGGAGGAGGTTGATCTTAAGGACACCCCTGAAAACTATCTTTCTGAGCAAGATATTGTTGAAGACCAGGAGCTTAATCTGGTACTTGGTGCAGATGATCATGATACTCGAAGACGATCCGCGGCGAGGCGTAAGCCTGCTAGTGCTGCTGATAAAAAGCTTCGACTTGAAATACACAAGATGCATCTGCTAAGCTTGCTTGTGCATGTCCATCGACGCAATCACTGGTGCAATGACGAAGATTCTCATGTATGCCATACCCAACAATATATACATCGGCACGCTAAGACCTTAATAGAAGACACTGAGAAACCTTTTGGACAAGCGTACGATATCGTACTTGAACCCCGACAGTCAAAAATCCCAATTCCAGAGATCACGATCTTTTGTAGATGGCCTCACGCAGGCTCTTGGTGTTTTCAATGAGAAATATAAGATTAGTGCAAGAGGTATGAGCAGATCATACTGGGCTGACAGTCTGGAGGATTTAGCCAATGTATGAAGCGGTATATTCTCTAGTTCAGTATATTATAGTTTGGTTTGAAAGCTGACATTGTAAATGGCCTTAGACTTGTCTACCCGAAGATCTGGATCTTCCTATACAGAAATCAGATTTTCGTGAGACTGCAAGCAGTCTTAATGCATCTCGAGATGTTGGGGCTCAGCTCTTTTGTGCTCTTCTGCGCTCCGCTGGTGTCGACGCTCGGTTGGTGTGCTCGCTGCAACCTTTGCCTTTTGTTGCCGTTGCAAAAGGCACAACGACGCAGAAATCAGTGCCAATGATGGCCATCACGGATCCAGAAAGCCGGACTGCCACTAGTGGGGACGAGAGTGGAATTGATTATAAGAGCGATGCGCCAGTTTCGGCATCGAGAGCAGTCGGTTCTATTGGTGGCCGAAATCGATTTGGGTCTCCAAACCATGGTCATCCTCGTCCGGTCAGTAACAGCAACAGCAACAGCAATAGTACACCTACACTTAAACTTCCAAAACCGAGTCAGCACTCCCCTCTTCCCTGCATATGTGAGCAATCTTCTAAACTGAACAGGGCCTAAAACAAAACGGATCAGAGAGTCACCGTATCCTCTTTATTGGGCCGAAGCCTTTGACGAGGCAAATCAAAAGTGGATACCTGTAGACCCACTAGTCACTAAGTCGGTTGCGAAACCTTCAAAATTTGAGCCTCCAGCCAGTGATCCAAAGAACCAACTAAACTACGTCGTTGCATTCGAAGATGACGGAACTGCTCGCGATGTCACTCGGCGGTATACAAAAGCCTACAATGCCAAAACCCGCAAAGAGAGAGTGGATGTTACGAAGGATGGCGAGAAGTGGTGGCGAAGAGTGATGAGGATGTACCGAAGGGATCATGATCATGACCGTGACCAATTAGAAGACGCCCAGCTTGTACAGAAGGAAGCCCAGGAGGGGATGCCCAAGAACGTGCAGGACTTCAGGGACCATCCATATTACGCGCTAGAAAGACACCTAAGAAGGAGCGAGGTGATCCATCCGAAGCGAGAAGCTGGTAAAGTTGCAGCTGGTAGATCTGGTGGAGACAAGATACTAGAGCCAATCTACCGCCGCCGTGATGTGCAAGAGGTGAAAAGTGCGGACAAGTGGTATCGGATGGGGCGGGAAATCAAGACCGGAGAACAGCCGCTCAAACGTGTTACCGCTCGTCGGAAACGTGGATCGGCATTTGACGAAGAGCAAATTTCTGAAGACGAGGAGAACGCAGGGACGAGTCTCTATGCTGCATTTCAGACGACCGTATACATAGCTCCACCAGTCATCAACGGCCGCATTCCCAAGAATATCTACGGAAACCTCGACATTTACGTTCCAAGCATGGTTCCCGCAGGCGGAGCCCATATAACCCACCCAGAAACCGCACGAGCAGCCAAGATCCTTGGCATTGATTTTGCTGATGGGGTCACTGGCTTCGCATTCAAAGGCAGACATGGTACTGCGATTACTCAGGGCGCTGTAGTTGCTACGGAATACCGCGAGGCAGTAGAAGAAGTTATCGAAGCTTTTGAAGACGAGCGTGCTAAAGAGGAAGAGGCCAGGAGAAGTGCTGAAGCATTGAGGATGTGGCGGCGATTGTTGACTGGGCTGAGAATTAGGGAGAGGATTGAGGGGTATGAGGTTGAAGGAGAGCGTGATGCTTTGAGAGAGAGGATGGAGGAGGCTGACATGGAGGGAGTCCAAGATGAAGAAGCAGGTGGGTTTCTACCTGACCGAGATGCAAAAGGCTTTGCGGAGCCGACTGCTGGACGAACGTTTGCCCATGATTTTGCTGGTCGGGAAGAAGACGAAGGGGGTGGATTCATGGACGACGACGAAGAATACCGTGGTGGCTTCATGGAAGATGACGAAGCCGAAAGCCGAGATGATAATACTAAAGAAAAGGACCAACTTGCTGCAGACCCCTTTACAAACACCATCGAAGACGACGATCGTGGTGGCTTCTACGCATACGATATTGATGAGGATGCGGAAGAGGCAATGCGCGAGACTAAGCCAGCGGATCTATATGATCCTTATGATTCCAAAGACATCTCAGGACAAGGAGGTTTCCTGCGAGAGGAAGTCGAAGAAAGCAAAGACAACGTTGCCAGTTTCCCAGTACAAAACTCGCCCTTCGAGGAAGGCGGAGGTTTCCTAATCGACGACGAGGAAGACGCGACTCGGATCCAACCACAGGACGAGAACGAGTCACAATCAACCATTCCACCTCTTATCTTCCGAAACCCAGAAACCACACCCCCCACTCTCAACGATCCCGGCCTCGCGGACAACGATCTAGCCGAAGCAACCATGCTGCAAGAACTTCACGAATCCTCCCAAATAAACACCACTATCCCCAACTCCAACCCCCACAACCTCAATCCACATGCCGCACGCCAAGCGGAATCCTTCCCTGCCGCCCACAACGAAGCCATCCCCCACGACACTAGCCATAGCCATACCCAATCTCCACCACCACCACCACCACCACCACCACCACCGCAGGAAGACGATATAGAACTCGAAGCAAAAAGTCCGGCTTCAGACCCAGGATCTTTGCTCTCACATGACCCGGAAGACGAGGATGCGGATCCGGAATGGCTTATTTGATGTTGGGGGTTTCGGTGGGGTGATTGAGGTGGAAGGGAGCGGTCGGTGAGATTAGGTTGAAGGTCTGAGAAGTACGGCGTAGTCGAGGATTTACTAATGGGGGAAGATGGGATGGGATGGGGGGGGGAAGCGATGTTACTATGAGGTATTAGTGAAATGGTTTTTTGGGGCTAGGAAAAATAATGGAAGAAATATCCTGTTTATGTCAAGTTTGTCAATCCGATCGATCGATCCATTTAACCGACCATTTCTCACCCTCCCTACCTGCCTGCCCCCACTGTGCTGTTGTTATTGTTGTTGTTGTTGTAGCTCAGGTCGAACGGAGGCAAATTTTTTGGAGTTGGCCTGGGCAAAAAACGAACGGAAGTGCTTTAATGGTGATATGTACATTAGCGTAGCTTATGGGGGGGGAAGGGTTTTGTATCATCAGACAAGGTAGGTACGTCTAATGTAGGCTCGACGCCATATTTCACTGCAGAAAGGGTGCTCTTCTCTTTCCCTCACGAGCGGCGAATACAAAACATCCTCGCTGGGTAGGTACCTAATCCAAATCTCCTCCAAAAACGCCCGTCGCTATGCACGAATCCCCCCCATTCCCACCTGCCCCCGTCTGCCTAATCAGACTCATAATCCACCAATGCCACAGCATGACTTTCCTTTCCGCTGTCCTGCTCAACGGCAACGACGCCGGTGTCCCGTTTCCTCTTCGCTGCCACCGTCGCCGCGAACGGCTTTGCGCCACTCAGGAAGGGATCTATCGCCGCCATGGTGTTTCGCTTGAGTTCCTGCCTGAGCTTCTCCCGCCTGAGCTCCGCATCGGATAGTCCTTTCGCGGCGTTCTCCTTTCCAACAGGCGGGTTGGAGCCCGCAAACAGCGGCCTTGCCGTCGCCTTGGCGATGGCTGTCTCTCCGTCGATAGCACCAAAGTCTACGAAACCCGCCCTGCGCCTGTCGTCTTCAGTTTCCGCCAAGAGATCCATACCCAAGCTCATACGATCCTTCAGCGCCTCCGTCGAGCCCTCGTTCTTCTGCCTGACCCTGCGGTCCGCGCGGAAAGCTCTCCGGAGCCGCCGGCTCGCCGCATACGGATCTTCCCAGTCTTTCTCTTTAGCGCGCTGGAGCTCCTCGATGCGGGATCTGTCCGTCAGGGTCTGTCGCTTGTCTTCGACTCGGCCCTCTAGCGCGGCAAAAGCATCGTTCTGCAACCGCTCGCGCTCCTCATCCGTCCGGATTCTGATCTCGCCGTCCTGATGCTTGTCCTCCCCTGTATCCCGCTTCTTGGCGCCTTCGGTGACGACGTATGCGGTATTCTTTGGATCTGTGCGGATCCCTATCCATCCCCCGCATGAGACGTGTTTCATGCGAAAGCTGAAGATCGGGGTCGTGTGGTAGTTCCCGACCTTCTTCTTCTCGGCGTTGAAGCGAACGCCCTGGCCGATGATGGTTGGTTTTGGGCAGGTGGAGCACCAGATGGCGAAAGGCATCTCGAAGCGGACGGTGAGGATGCCCTGGCCTGACTTGCGGGCGCGGTTTCCGAGGGCATGTCTGCTCTATCGTGAGGACGGGCTATGGATGGTAGGAGGGGCAATCGTACTTGCCGGCGAGCTTGTTGGCGGATGTGGTGCCCTCGTACTCGGGCGGGACATAACGTCCCATATCTAGCCATGTTAGACATTGGAGAGGTGGAAAGGAGAGGTTACAAACTAAAGCCCTGCATCTTGTCGAAGATTCTCTAACCAAGTCTATATTCTGGCAGAGGAGTCGCATGAATTTTGAGATATTGGCCTTTTATGTAGTTACCTTATCGCCGTTGCTCGCCTTATAGGGCTGATTCTAGCTAGTCCGACCCCTGATCCCTGTGCGTCACTTTTGACGTCATACCCAGCGTTCTCATACCTTGATCTTTGCGCGACGTAAACACCATAAACAAGCTTGCGAACGCCCAATTTTTGTTCTTTCTCTACCCTCTTATTTAGAGTATCATACCTCATTAAAGCTCCATCTTCCAACAAGCACCTCTCCTTCGCACAAAGCAACCCATCAGCATCACCAGAACCCACACACCTCCAAGCCCCAAGCCAACATGTCCAGCATAATCGACTCCCTCAGCTCCCTCATCTCCTCCATCCTCGACATCTTCAAGTCCATCTTCATGACCATCTACCATAGTCTCGCCTCCGTGCTCTCCATCTTCACCGACTCCATATCCAGCATTGCCAACTTGGGCGGTGACTTCGCCGGCTTTCTTATGAGTAAGCTTTTCCTTGCCTTTCTCGACAGTCCCGGTTTTGGGGTTTGTGTTGTGGAACATGAATGAGGTGCTGAGAGCTATTTCTAGGAAACGTTGTGGTCATTGGGTTGCTGGTAGCGGCATTTGTGGGGTATTCTGCGTATCAACAGAAGCAGGGAAGGACTGCGAGTGGGAAGAAGAGGATGTAAAGAACAAACATGGGAGCAGGGGGTGTAGCGAGATGGGCACTGATGGACGATGTGGATTAGTAAGATACGGGAGATGTTTTACACTTGAGACGACTTGCGGGATACCTTAATATCTGATGCTCAGGGATGGTATTAATCAAGAAAGGTGCTTGGTGGATGTTTCTTTTCCATGGAGCAGCTATGCGTGATATTGGAGTTATTACCGTCAATTAGCAGATTGAAAGTCACGATTTACAAGTGGGATAATATTTTGAAAAGTCTGAAAAACTTCATTATGAGAGGATCACCATTCATGCAGATGACAGGAAAATCATATACGACGGTAGGAATCTATCTACAGTAGCGCAATGCTCGCCCAATTGAATCGTTAATCGTGAAGTCGTCGAAAGGCCAGGTGCCTTTCCACTGGGGTTATCTGCCCCAAACATTGGTTGGGTCGTCTTCCGAACTGAAAGACACCTCATCATTCAATGGTGCGGCCCATAGAGGATCCATATCGTCTTTCGGTGTAGGAATGGATAGTTCACCCATAGCCTCGATTGGAGGCCCTGTATGACCAAGATTGCCGGGGTGGGCAAGCTTTTGCGCGTCTTTCACGGTGATGCCGTGTTTGACAAATTGCTCGGGATCCATTAGAGTGCTGGCATTTGGTCCTTCGACGTCAGTAGGTGAAGCGGTCGTGCCCTGAAGGAAGGTATCCATGTCAAGGCTGTTGAGACTACTAGACGAGAGCATAGATGCTTGTGGCAATTCGAGAAACGAGGATGCTGAGCTAAGCCGATAGGTGTTGGGGTCTGTGACCTGGGATGAGCTGGATGTATTTTGGTCCCGTCGCATCATGGAAGATGATTGTCCATTGTAGGGTGTGTACTCCTCGATCTCCGAAACCTCATCAGACGATGCTGTGGTCAAACCTGGTTGACCGACGTTACTGTGATCAAAGCTAGCGTATGACGGAGGTTGGCTGTACGAAGTGGATAAGTTGCCACCCTCCAAGGGAAGGTCAAGAGCTGACCAGTCTACTACAGGCATGTTGAAGCCCGCTGAAAGAGCTGGTTGGTCTTCTTGAGCCGTAAAGTATGTTTCGAACCCCCTGGGCGATTGGTAACTGCTATAGTCCTCACTCGGTGGACTTGGGATGGGATCAATGAAAGAACAAGAACGCTCCAATGCCAATGAAGGTAAATGGCCATTGAAACCGTCGAAGGTCGAAGCAGCTCTTTGTTCTGGCGATCCATGCTCGGATCTGACTAATCGTACTTCTTGCTGGGCACTGGAGATGGATTCTTGAAGCTGAGACGGGGGTTGTTCCAAGGTATTGGTGAGAGGTAGATGATCTACTGACCGTCTTGCAACGTCGGAGTTGCCATGTATGCTATGGGGTATAGGAATCTTATAAGGCGCTCCACATTTATGGGCCGCATCATTATATTTATGTACCGGCTTGTGGTGGCCGTTAGTAAAGACGGTCAAAGACGTATCGGATTGAGCGGTTGCAAGTCGAGGCTTTCGAGAAGGTAGAGTCGATGGTGCTACTGCTCCTGGAATGTCTGCTTCGGGCACCGGGTCCAAGTATTCCTTCTTATTGGCACATGTGCACCGAGCCCCGTGGCTACAACAACAGATGTGGAGTTCGGGTGCATGTGGATCGGCCGTAAACTCGAAGATGTTCTCGTTGAGAGCATGCTGAATCTCAGCGTCGGCGCATTCCTCCTTTGAATGGGGGTATTCCCCGCAATCGCATTTCACATGGGAAGCACGCGCCTTGCGCAAGCCTCTACAATGTGGGCATTGCGAAACAGGCCGGCCTTTCTTGTTGATGTGTGTAAGAGGCCTGTCTGTGCTTACTGTTAAAGACTGCGTGGAAGCAGCTACAAAGCTTGAACGCTTACCAGAATGTTGACAGTTACTGACACGGTGGCCTCTCACGCATGCCTCACAGGCGTACTTCTCGCCTTCAATCAGCATCACTGGTGCAATGGACTGGCTTCCGGCCGCAGATTCTTGAGTCTGACCGACCGGGACGGCTCTTCCACGATAAGGTGTCGATGGTTGTGGAAAAAGAAAGGTAGCTAAAGCTGCTGGTGAACTCGATCTCACCGGACGGATGCAAATGCAATGTTGTGTCAAGGCATCATCGAGCAGTACATATGGTGAATCGGGTATTATGCTGGGAACATTGAACGCCTTGCCTGCGAAGTTCACAAAACCAGAGTTGACCGCCAAACGCCTCGTGGAAAGCAAAAGAAGCAGCAGCAGCAGCAGCAATGGCAGCAGTCGGTACTGGCAGAGCGGCTGAGCCTTGCACCAAATGGCGCCGGCCGTTGCAGCGAAGACAACAACCACAACGGTGAAGCTTGCCGTGCCCTTCTCTGCAACAATGAAGAATATATGAAAGGGAAGAACGGGTGGGAAGACGGTGGGGTTTTATGCGATTGCGCCTCCTAGCTGCGGGTACGGTAAGTCCGCCGCAGGCTTGGCCCTGCACACCTGCACCATCGAAAGTGCCAATATAACTGGAAGTATCAAGTATCGCACAAGACCGGAAAGCCAGTCTCAAGCATGAAACTGTGGTGTGTTATCATAGTGTTCTGCGTTGGGACTTGGATATAAAGTGCTTTTCGTAGTGCGTCCCTGGATCCATCTGCATGGGCAGTAGCAAGCAGGCAGGGTGAGAGAGAGACCTGCCTCTGGATGATAATGGAATCCCTCGAGAAAGAGCCTATTTTGGTATTCCGGACACTCGAGATCCGACAAAACTCGGGGATTTCATGCTCCAGGGTTCTGTTAGACTTCATGCGCTAGAACACACACACACACACCATGAATGTGGGAAGAACAAAGGAAGTCTACAGTAATCAAGGATTACCCTCCACTCGACCTTTCTTATTCGCCTCTACTTGTATCTAGGTATCTTACTTTACCTTACCTTGCTACTACGACTCATCGCCGGTTGACCGAAAACTCGCCCTGATAGGCTCACCCATCCACCCGTGACAAGGCGGCTATGTCAGCCTTACCAGCGAATAAATCCCTCACCAAAACCCTTCCCATTCACTTTGCCCAGATACTCTCACGTGACCCTCTATTCTAGTAATAAAAATAATACATGCCAAGCCGAGGCTGCTGCTCGCTTGTGATTTCCTTTTCTTCCCTTCCATACAAAAGCAACTTGGGAATGGAGGCTTCGTCACCACGCAGGTCTGTTGCTTCATACGAGAGATGCTCTACATGGCCTGGAACAATTCATGTATATCCTATCAATTGGGAACTCAGTATGCATCTCATTATCTTAGTGCTTACTCCAATCCTTTCGACTGATTAAGAACATTGATACTCGTTGATCGTTTTTCCTCAAGACGGAGAGGCAAAGGTTTCCATGGTGTCCGATGAGGTAGTATGGTTTTCGTGGGACAACTTGCACTCACTCTCAAGGAGTTCACTATCATCAGGGACCGTTTTCACCTTTATGGTCATGATTCACCCCTTCTCTTTTGCAATCCCATAAAGAGCCAAGAATCCGTCCTTTCGTCCACAGGACCGTGAAAACCAAGACCTGACTTATCTTACTATGAATGAACCATTCATATATTATGAAGTACTTGATAAGTGACCGAATACAATCATTCCCCGCCCTTTCCTTAAGCCATAAGCTGTCTATTTCTTTCGAGACAGCTTGAGAACATATGACCGATGAGCTTGTAACTGTGAACCGCTTACTTCCCATGTTAAGTTGCACAAGCGTTCAAAGCTGTATTGAAGCTACTCTAACGTACGGGGCCATCTTTCCAGCAATGCCAAGACTTTGGCCTTGCTAATTGACATTGTGGTCTTCTACAGCGACAGGTTTGAAACATCTAATCATATAAACTTCAATACTTTCGACATTGTCAGCTTCGAGATGCCAACTGCAGGCGCGGGGAAGAGCAGGAAAACAGGGCTCCTGGAGATTCCGCAGACATCTCTAAAATATCCGACAAAGATGACTCTGAGTCTGTGGCGTCTCGCGTGTGCAGCAGGACCCGCAAAAATGGTGCCCTGTGCCGTGGAGTCGGCGCTGCGGAGAAAGATATCGAGACGAACAAAAGGGCGAGAAGACCACCATTGTCGAAGTATTCCAAAGAGCATTCAGCGTCTCCCAAAAGGCCTCTGGGTATCTCCCACGTGTCCAGCGAAGATGACTCTGAGCCTGTGGTTTGTAGGAGGCGTAAGAGAAGGAATGGATCTATGACGCAATTAGATACTATTGGCAAAGACCTGGTTTCACAAGTTATATCATCTAAATCTGAGAGCGACGACGAAGTTCTTGTCAGGAAACCTCCATCGAAGGTCAGGAAGTTGAGGACTTCAGCTCTTTTTCCAGCACCTAGTCCATTTCCAGGTCCGCTGGACGAAATGGAAGTCGAGCCCAGCGTCTCGAAGGTGATTGATGACTCAGGGAAATACGAGGATCATCCAATTTTAACCGAAGGTGACGGCGAGGACCGTGTGCGTCTAGCCAACCTTACAACCTAGGAAACCTCGACTGCCGTCTGCTCTTTAGAAGAAAGGGTTCGGGGTAAGTCTTTCAACGGCTCGCACCTCATGGAGGCAGTGGAGTCGGACGATGGCCAGAAGTTCACTTACTGTTGGTCTTCTCCGGAACGACACGCAGGCGAACCACCAGATCCGCAGATGCTACAGCATGCTTCGAGGTCCACGATGGCGATATCGCTGGTTGATGATTTACGCCAAGCTGCTGCTAAGCGAAACGACAAGGCTTTCGCCAGCAGTACTCCAGTATTAAGAAAGACAAGACGAAGGTTTAAAAGCCTATCACCAATGCCAAAATGCATGTCTGAATTATCAGGGCGACCACCAAACCGCACCTTGTCTCCCGTCGAACCTGCCGACGCCTGTGTCAATGATGAAGTCCCAATTTCAGAGAATCCAAGATGGAACACACGAAGGTCAAAAAGTGTGAGTATGTCATCGATATCAGAGAGCATGTCAAAAAACTCTCATCAACCCGCGAGATCTCCCATCGAAATTGCTGACGGCTGTCTCAGCGATGAAGTTCCTATAGTAGAATTGAAGTATCAAATCAATTCTTTGAAGCATAAAATAAACGATGGACAGATGTCAACTAAAGACCGCAAATGTGCCTTCGTCTACGATCCGACTCCGGAATTGGTGCTTTCCATGGAGCAGTATATTGAAAAGACGTACAGTATGTTCCACACGGACTTAGACGAGGAAGAATGCTGGCTTCACCCCTCTTCACCAAGCCCGCATCAAAATTGGGGAAGCGAAGGAAACATTCAACACAACTTTCGTTGGACAGACGGATATGTTGACTATGTATTGAACGTCAACTTTGGCATGGTATTGCTCCTTGTCCAGAATGGGTTGACTGAAATGCAGAAACTAGGGTATGTCACAAAAGGGTGGCGTGTCAACAGAATTTGCGGCAATTGGACCTGCTGTAATTGGCACCATTTTGCAATGGAGAAGATGGAAATGTTATCCGGTCGTAGAAGCTGCTTTAGCTCCTTCGAACCTTGTCGACACAGCTCTTCGTGTTTAAAAAACAAGATACGCCACATTCCGAGACAAACACAGTCTCGCCGTCCGACTCGTTCTTCACCTGCAACCTCAATTACCGAAGCTGCGGGTAGTATTCAACTCCCAAACCCTACCCCTTCGGCAAGAGCTATCATCAGAAGATCGGCAAAGACTCGTCTTCCAACGAGCCTACACTCTCGATCACCGCAGCTGAGAGCAGCTCGCAACTCTCGAACCCTACCCCACTAGAAAGAGCCATCACTAAGAAAGCAACAAATCCACTTTCCTCGACCCGTTCTTCACCCAAAACTTCTATTACCAGAGTCAAGAATAATCCGCAGCTTCTCAGCTCTCACCCACTGACAAGAGCTAGCCATAGCAGAGAACATCGTTCTCTTCCTCAACCTTCTCCACCCACACGGTCTACATTCGGAAGTGTGAGTACTTTCCAAGCCTTGAACCCTCTTCCACCGCGGTCTCCTCGAACTGCACGATCTATTCCCAGCAATGAGAGCAGTCCTCGTTCCTCCACTCCTCTTCCATAACGTTCTCCTCCAACTACCCAACCAGCCTCCTGTAAGGAGAGCAGTCTTCATACTTCAACCCCCTCTCCATACACCATACCCACCCCAACAAACGAATATCCCCTCCCAACACCAGTAAATAGCAACCTCCCCGATCCAAATCATTCTCCTCCTAATCTTTCCATCGCCAGCCAGGCCCGTCACATCTTCCAGCCAGCTGCGCAGAACTTGAAAAGCGCCTTTCGCGCGATTGGCCTATGGCAGAACGAGTAATACAGTTTGGAAACTACACTGAAATCGCAATCGCAAGGTGGAAGCGTAGGTTATCTGGGGATGGAGCTGCTGTATCGGGCAGAATAGGAAGAATGAACCTTCGCTAGCTATGTGCGAGATGAGTGTGTTGCCAAAGGATGAAGATTGGAGGGTATTCATATTGGTGATTTATTTAGCAGCTGGTTTGGTGTCATTCAACAGGAAATGACACTGATTGCTTCAGGGGTTGAATCCGTGTATTCTAGAATGTTCAGAGCTACTTTAAGATAGAGCAAACATGTCAAATACGAAGCTTTTTACTTTTCAATAGACATTTTTGTAGGACAATAACTGCTCCGAAACACTGACTCATGTAAGGTAAATTCATGTGAAGATATCCGACAATCGCAACATAACACCGAAAGGGATCATCGGGCCTATTCGGCAAATGTCTCCCTTAAAAAAAGGGAATGTTTATAAAAACTGGCGAGGAGGTGGTGCTATTGTATATATTCCATGTGGGATATCTTTTTTGCTTTGGCTTTGCTTTGCAAGAGACAAAAGAGCACCACATGGTTTAATATCGGATCAGGTACGGAATCTATATACGTCTTCGTGTTGGGCCTCTTTCCGCCATGTTGTGGCCCCAAAAAAACGTACGAGGGAGAAGTTGCGCTATGTGAGATTGAGCCTTGTCTGTGTTTTTTGGTGTTGGTGAGAAGAAAAAGTTCGGGGGACTTTTTTTGTTGCCATGCGTCTAGAAAAGAGATGGAATCAAATAACATTTTTTTCCCTTGACTCGATTGTAGGTAGTATCGAATAAAAAAAAAGATCTTAGGACAGCGGACAAGGGCGGCGCCTTTCGAGCTCGCAGAAACCTACGTCGGTGGATCTGAACCCCCAATGCGCCAGTAGCAGGCGAGAGGAGTGAGTCACCAAAACCCCATAACCCACTCGTGCTCAAACCCCTCTACCCTACAACCGATGGCCCCCATGCCTCATCCCATTCCTCCTCTTCATCTCCGCCTCCTCGAATTCCTTCAACTCATCTACCCACATCAATCAGCCCGTTCCCATCCTCCCTCTCTCACCAAAGAAAAACTAAAAACTAAAACCTCACCTTCTTTCCAACTCGGTCCCCCCAGACACCTATACATGTTCTGCCTGGACGAAACGCTCTTCCGACTCTGGTTGCTAGTCCCCGTCCTCTCGGTCACGAAGGCAGCGATATATGCGTTGGGTTGGAGGAACCTGCCATCGCTCGTTCTGATGAGTTGGCGGGTTCTGGCGTGCGGTTTGCCGGGGATTGGCTTGTTCCGGGGGATTGCGCGGAAGGAGGCTTCGCGCCAACCTGGGGGGGTTGGTTGGTTGATTGTTGGTTCTGGGTTTATGGAGGTTATGATTGTGGATTGCGTACCTCGTATGAAAGCTTCGTCCTGGGCATCTGACCATTGACGGGTGCGGGTTTTCCAAAATCGATATAGGGGAGAGCTACGGGCCATTTGGATGGATTGCTCGACTTGGAGGGGGTTTTGAACCATTTTTGTGAGGATTTTGCTGTTGCTGAGTTGGAAGAGTTTGGCGTTCAGATTTCGGGGGGAACCATGTGTATACGTGGGAACGTCCCTTGCATGACCAGCCGAGGGCTTCAAGTAAGGGACTGGGAAGAATCATCGCTCATCTTGTTCTCTCCTTGTCCATGCTTTTGATGAGACTGAATGTCCACTTATACGTTGAAGATAAGACATGTGATTACTCGCAAAAAGACTGCTAGTAGGCAGCCTGTAACCTCGCTATCTTTGGCGACAGGTATGTAGCAAAAAGCGATTCTATTCGTCTCATCCTTTAGGATGACGAACAACGCGTATTTTTATCTTTGGCTGCTGCCACCTTCTTCTCAAATCGAAAACAATTATTGTAGCAGGAAAGGACGGGGAGTTAAAAAGGATTCTGTCAGACATTTTGGTGGGATTTTGAGAATACATAAAAATCGGGAGGCCGCATAGCTGCTGTGTCTCGTGGTGGTAGGCATGTTGGTAACGATCCTGCAAAGCCAAGCACTGCATTCTGAGGCACCGGAAAACTCAAATTGAAGTCAGTGAACTAGCATTCTCTATGTATATCAGTGAGACGGTAATAGCAAAAAGGGCATAGAAAAAATGTGTTTTCTGTGCCACTGGGCTCGAGCTCAGGCTGTTGGGTGCGCACAACTACGTCACACGGGCCCAACGCCACTTAATTGAGACGGAAACTAACTTCTAAACAGGTATAGCAGACCAGAAGCAGGTTTTTGAATAGGAGAGGAATATCTATATATCAATCGCTTCCAACCGTTCTTTTTAGCGGTGACAGAGTTGTATAGAGAAATAGTCAGTACATACTCCTTTCTCCTCCAAAGTCTAGTTGTTCACTTAGAATTTACGCTATCAATCGGTACGTCTTAAGCTGGCTGAGCAGGGCCGGTGGGATGCATTGGCATGAGTCTGGATAGCTGTTGACATATTTGGCCAACAGGCGAAAGCACGATCGTCTCCCTATTGATCCCCATCGACCGCTTCTTACAATTCGACGCAATGCTTCCCTTAACCAGCAGTTCTTCGACAACCTCGGTTGTGAAGCCTGCCGTACCTAAGACTGGCTGCCTCGAGTGCCCATGTCCAGGAGGACGCGAATGCGATTTCTGTTGTATTCCCTGCACAGTCATGTGAGGGAATTGTTATTTTGGGAGGGACGGCGTAGCAAGTACTATGTACGCGGTGGAAGACAGGGCTCTGGAAGGACAGAGCAATTGATGGCACCGTGAAGGAATTCGCAGTTTTGTGTTTTCTCGAATGTATTTACGCGCTATGAACCTCGAACAATTCACATCTCAACCTCATAAGCGCCTTGCGGAACCACCTCCGCCCTTTAGAGACCGTGGATGCATTTTGCCAGCGCTTAGATGAAACCTCTTTTTGTAGCGTCTCATCGGGTCCGCCATTTGTTTTGGGCTGGTTCGGAGATTGTACATAGCTTTGTAGCGTTCCTTCTTAGACTCCTGGGTGACTTTGCCGCCGACAATATGCTGTGGGGTCTTCCGCTGCGAAAGGCCTTGGACATTAGGGTGCGAACGCCCATCCAGCGTGTCAGGATCTGAAACGGCACACATCGAAGGATCCAGCCCCCAACGTCGAGCGAGTCCAGCACTGATATATACCGGTATGTCATGCCTGAACATATCATTGTCCTGTCCTTCTGGTTATTTCAGGCATCGCTATTCCTTCAATCCATCACTCTTTTCAATATCTACTGGTTTTTCCCAATATATCTTACAGATCTTGTGTAAAAGAATGAAACATGCGTTGCTACTGGCGTTTGTATTTCTCACACTCGCTCGTCCCCAGGACTTGGAGGTCAAAGCTGGGCGTACTTTCCCAGGAACACATTCAGCCACTTTGATAGACAAGAGGAATGGGTGTTGTTTCCCAGGGAATCCAGACATCTATGGGTTAGGTATTCGAATTGGCTACTACAGCCAAGCCTTATCTGTCTGGATCGCCAACTTTTTCGTCCTCAGTGAATCTAAGAAGCTTCGTTCCGTCAACACGCTGTTCATGTTTGCCTTGTTCGTTGGTCTTATCTGGATTTCACACGATGCTTCCCAAACATACGCAATCGAGGCCTTTTTGTTGATCCAGCTCCTGTCCGCTACCTGGTACGTCAGCATACTGAATCAGTCCAAATTCAGCAGTAAGCATTGGAAATTTAGCCCTCTAAGGATGGTTATCCAGGACCTTACTTTGCTCGGCATATTGGCATATAGCATCTGGTTCTGGTGGGTCGGCGTGGATCTTATGCAGAGGACTCCATGCGGCACGTACATATTCTTTTTGAGTAAAGTCAGTCTCTACGGGTGGTTTCGATCAGGGTTCAAAGTCCTTTCCATCATCGCTGTCTGCTTCAACCTTATCCTTATGATTGGGCACATGGCTCAGTTGGTACAGTGCCATCTCGCAAGCTATACACGAAATCCAGAGTATTTTCGAAATCTTCGCAAACACCTGGGATTAAAGGACCGTAAAGAAGGGCCATGTCAAAAGCGTGGCCCGTTAATACCAGCTCAGGAAACCCCAATGGCTTCTACTGATCATGCTCTAACGGCATCAAAACTAATAGCCGACACTAAAAGGGACGAGGACTTAGATGCTTCTCCCAACAATCCCGACCAAGTGACTATGCCCAAATGTGCAGGAGAAGGCTCCCAAAACCTTGCAGACCAAATTGCTGTAACGCAGGAGATGGCAGACACGACTGAAAACAACGCCCACGGCACAGCAGTTCTATTAGTACCGCCTACGACCGGGCAGTCCGGATCACCCAATTTTGTGTCATCGTTTCCAAAGTCTCCATCCATTTCTACACTACCAAAACCTGATGCCCATGGCTCTGGGCCGCTGTCGGCGTCACGAGGTGGAAAGCTAGGTACAGGTGGACATGTACCTGAGTCGCCTCCCCGAAGGTTGTCGTCATCGTTATTTCCGACCTCTGCACCTCTGAACAGAAGTAACATTCATCTACCACAGCCACATCAGGCCGTACTTCCTTTTACACCGCCCTCATCCTCTGATCGGCCTCCGAGTATGGACGATAATGTTACAAGCGATCCCGAAGCCCCTGAATACTCTACGACTCTCCCATTCTTCGAAGACATTCTCGCCGCAGATGTCTACCTTGACAGCATCTTCAAAGATTTTGCTTCTACTCATTCCGTCTGGACCTATCACATCCCTTATACGCCCATCAAGATCTCCATGCCCTCGATTCCTCATTTCCAGAAGCTCAATCTTAAAGCACACAAACACCATTTTCGTCTTAATATCCTTATCCCCCTCTTCATCCATGTCTACACCCTTCGCACTTACCCCTTTCCTCTCTATCCCACCCTTCTTTCTCTTGCTGTCAACTCTCCACATCACATCAAAATCTCCCCTTCAAGCCTAGCAACAACAATTGTCCTTCGTAATACCCGTCTTCCTAACCATACCCCTGCTTATCACTACCTTCCCTCAGCATTCTGCACTCTCATTGTCTGCGTTGGGCTGGTTCTGGCTATTGAACTCAGTCTCTACTGGAATTGCGTCACAGGCACGACTAATATGGGGCAGGTGGGGCAGTTGGTGCCGTTAGTTGTTGGGATGGGGGGTTTGGCGAAGGTTCTTTGGATTTGGTGGAAAGGGGAAAGTAAAGAAGAGGAAGGAGAAGGGGCTTTAGAGAGGGAGATTAGAGCGTGTGCAGAGGTCTATGAAGGGCTGAAGGGAAGGATGGTAGGAGGAGATGATCGTGTTTAAGTATCCGAAATTGGGTTAAAGAAAAATAACGAGGGCCGTTTTTCATTGATGATAGGGTGATGGGACGGGATACAAATTCTTGTAGACGATGGACTGGATTCGTTGAAGTATACAATTATAGTGGAGATGATATATAGGGATTGAACAGCTTGCTTCGCCATCATGTAAATGATTGCAGTGACATTCCAGTAGAGTGCCCGAAAGGGCAGGCGGCTGATTTGGGGCCTACTCTAAGCCTCGCTACTGTAAACCGAAACTCAATTCAGTTAATAGATAAACGGGTAAGCAGCCTTTCTATCTCAGTCCAAGTCCGTGAAGTAGAGAATTTTCTTTCGTAGCCCAAGCCGCTACAATAGAAAGAGATAGCATTCAACTCCAGATAGGTCTCGATTCCAAGATGACCGACTACGATACATGGCAGTCGCCGCTCTCAGGCCGATACGCCAGCAAAGAAATGCTGCAGCTGTTTTCACCACGCACCAGAGCATCAAAGTGGCGTCAACTTTGGGTTTGGCTGGCTGAAGCAGAAAAAGAACTGGGTCTTGACATTTCGAACAACGCTATCGAACAGATGAAAGCTCACGTAATTATGAGTGATCATGATTTCGAGGTTGCGGCCGTGGAGGAGAAGAGAAGGTATTGAATATTCTCAACATCACAATGGGTTCCGATCTAGCTGATCCATGAGCTATTCTTTAGGCGGCATGATGTTATGGTAAGAACGAGGCCTCATCTAAAGGTAACGGAAATAAGATATCTGACTCTATAGTAAGGCCCATGTACACGCCTTCGGTCAAGCTGCGCCTGACGCAGCCGGAGTCATGTGGGTACTGCTATTTCCAAAATCAGAGTAAATCCGCTAAGATCCTTACAGTCATTGGGGTGAGCACAGGGAGAAGCTTTTCCTGAGATATTTACAGTAGCTGATCGATCCGCCTGCTGCAGGGGCCACTTCCTGTTATTGTACAGACAACGTATGATTGAGACTGGATTGCACCCCGGTCGATCATGAATTGACCGGCTTTTAAGGCCGACCTTATTTTCTTACGAAATGGACTTGATATCGTACTACCTAAGCTAGCAGCAATTATCTCGAAGCTTACGGATTTTGCTAAAACTTATTCCTCAATGCCATGTCTGGGCTACACTCACGGACAGCCGGCCCAACTAACCACTGTTGGCAAGAGAGCCTGCCTATGGATATCAGATCTTCTGATGGATCTCCGTAATCTCGAAAGAGCTAGATCGGATATACGATTCCGAGGGGTAAAAGGAACGACAGGAACCCAGGCATCGTTTTTAGCAATCTTCAATGGCGATCATTCCAAGGTAGAAGAGCTTGATGAGCTTGTGACCAGAAAAGCCGGATTCGAGTCCGCCTATGTCATCTCCAGCCAGACATATTCGAGAAAGATTGATGTAGATGTTGCCAATGCGTTATCTTCATTTGGTGCTACCTGTCAAAGAATTGGATCCGATATCCGTCACTTGGCGATGATGAAAGAGATCGAAGAACCGTTTGAGAAAGATCAAATAGGTATGAGATCCAATTGTTATGCATTATGGTCGTCTTAACATACTGACGCACTGCAACACAGGCTCTTCAGCCATGGCCTATAGTAGGCCCCATGTTTTTTTACCACTCTCATCAAGGTATTTAGAACCCGATCTAACGAAAACCCCCAGAACGCAACCCCATGCGCTCCGAACGCATATGCAGTCTTGGCCGTCACCTCGCAAACCTCAACAAAGACGCCTCCGACACCTACGCCGCCCAATGGTTCGAGCGCACCCTCGACGACAGCGCAATCCGCCGAATATTTATCCCAGATATGTACCTCAGCGCCGACTCCCTCCTCATCCTCCTTATGAACGTCTCCTCCGGCCTCATCGTCTACCCGGCAGTCATTCAAAAACGCATCGACGCCGAACTGCCCTTCATGGCTACAGAAAACATCATCATGAGCCTAGTTCTCAAAGGTAAATCAAGACAGGATGCCCATGAGCATATTAGGCAGTTGAGCCACGAGTCGGCGAGGCAGGTCAAGGAGATGGGGAGGGATAATGATTTGATTGACAGGATTCGGCAACATAGCTATTTTGAGCCGATTTGGGAAGAGTTGCCGAGGTTGATGGATGCGAGGACTTTTGTTGGTAGGGCGCCGCAGCAGGTGGAAAGGTTTACTGGTCCTGGAGGGGAGGTCCAGACGGCGCTCGAAAAATATTCTGAGCGCGTCCTTGAGGGGCAGACGGCAGAACTAACGGTATGAATGGCTGAAGAAGCTGATGGTACATGATGTAACCTTGTTAAGAAATGTTCATAGCTTGGATGATCTGCTGCAAAAGGGGGTATGTTCAGATCTTCAAATAGAGCGAGGAAAAGTTTAGACAAAAGAAAGATGTGAAACAACACCATGAATCACCCAATCCACCCCGCCCATCAAGCCCGCCCAACCTCCCTATTGATAACCTCCCAAAGTCTCTTCTCCCCCTCCCCCTCCCCCTCCCCATCCCCCGCCCTCTCCCCTCTCCTCCCCCCTTCCCCCCTTAACAACTCCTTTCCCACCCCCTCCACCCTCCCCACCTCCTCCAGCACCTTCTTCACCCTCTCCGCCCCCTCCCTCCCCGCCCTCCCCTCACTCCTACACCGCTCGATCTGCTCCTCCATCATCAAGATCAGCGTCTCCCGCGCCTGATGCGGCCTATATTCATTAATAACCGCATGCGCTTCTTCAAACAGGGCACGCAGCTCGTCCCACTTCGGGGCGTAGGTGGCCGGAGTGGTGGCGAGGCGGTTGACGAGGGAGAGGAAGGTTAGGAGGATGCAGCGGGTGAGGTGGAGGAGGTGGGGGGGGGAGGGGGCGGGTGTGGTGGTGGAGGAGGAGGGGGGGGCGGGGTTGAGCTGTTGTGTGTTTTGTTAGCTGCGGAGGCTGATGAGAGGTTTTTTGGGGATCGAAGGGGCTTCCGAGAGCGGCGGATAAGGAGGGAGGAGCTCACATCGTGGACGTCCCCGAAGGAGCGGTATCTGCCTTCTGGTGGGGGGGGCGGCGGGATGAGGCAGCGGAGCTCGGGCGGGAGGGAGAGACTAATAGAGGTTTCTTTTTGGGACGGTTTTCCAGCTGATTGCTGCGGATCTGAATCTTCAGGATTTGAGGCCTCGAGGAGTTCGTGCAGGCGGTCGAGGTTTTGCGGCGTGAAGGATTTATAGAAGGGTGGTGGGGCGGGGAAGGCAGCGCTGATGGCGCTGGGGTTCGGGTTTGCCATTGTTGAGAAGTAGGTATCACATTTTGCGGGATCAAGTTGCTTTGGTCGATTGTCGCGACGATCTGCGGAATCCGGGGTAAACCACGCTAGTTTTAGTTAGGGTCAATAGCAGGGTCGTGTGTCTCGTCATCGTGACTGCAGCGTGCCTTTCTCTCCCGCCTATATATATCTTGGAAACGTTCCGTTCTAGAGATGATGAGCCAAAGGGACAGGCTGGAAAGTTGACATGGCTCGACCACAGTCTGGCGGGTTTGGGACGAAGGGCGGAAGCACGCAGAGCGGTTTCATGGGCTCAGTATCCAGGTTTTGGCAAGTATGAGAGCTTTAACCCACGAATGTGTCCAACCTCTTACTGAAAGCTATTATAGACATCCTATGTTGCGGACTATGTTGGCTTTGTACTGCTAGGTATAGTCTACATATACGTAGGTCCTCCAAGCCGGAACTAGGACACAGTCCAGCTGTTAAACATGCAATAGATTATCACGATTGTGGAACCGTTTCACCGCATGTTCTCCCTTGATAATATCAACATCCAATATCCACATACCCTGGTGGAACGCGTGCCAGTCAGTATGAAGCCCATCAATCTCCAACGACCGGGCGCGAGCTGATACGATTTCTGCTAGGTTGGAATATCGCTTATGCCGCCGTACTACCTTTGATAGTCTTAACGATCTGGCTTGCGGTATCTCGATCCGACGTACACAAGGGTCATGTCACGATCCTTGGCCTATTCATCAGCATTGCCCTTACGATTGTCCTCACGGATATAGTAAAGAATGCTGTTGGTCGGCCGAGGCCAGACCTCATCGCTCGCTGCAAGCCAACGAAAGATGCTCCGAAAGAAACATTAGTCACTATAGGGGTGTGCACCGAAACAAACTACCACACCTTGCACGATGGCTGGAGGAGCTTCCCCAGCGGTCATAGTAGCTTGGCGTTTGGTGGACTGGGATACCTGGCAATGTATGTCGTCGCAACTATTCCCACTATCTACTATGCTTACGATTTGGTATTTGCAGCTTCCTTGCTGGTCAGATGCACGTCTTCAGACCACGGACAGACCTGGCTAGAGTATTGTTGGCCCTTTCACCATTGGTCGGTGCGGCATTGATCGCAATATCTCGATGTGAGGATTACCGGCATGACGTATACGATGTGACGGTTGGATCCATCATTGGTATGTCTCTGGCGTACTTTTCTTACAGGAGATACTACCCTAGCCTGAAATCACCCTTGTGTGATGCACCGTTCCCTAGCCGTGCGGAGACGGCTTCAAAGAATGGATCTGGAAGAGTGAGGGATGAGGAAGAATTCATGCAGCGCTCTGATAGCTTCTCTGCCAGCGTCTTGGAAGGTGGAGGTGAGCGTGTTCCCCTGCGGTCAGCAAGTCGAGATCGCGGTAGACTTGTTAGCAGCAACAGTAACGCTGTGGCTTAGTCCAATGTTGTATATATGTGTTCTGAATGGTTGAAGCATGTACACTTGACCGCAACAAGGAAATCACCATTGTCGGTTCAAGATTTGCATACTGACTCTCAGAGGCTAGCGTTGCGGCAGCGGGCCGTCTCACGTGGGATGACGCTGCAAGCCTGCAGAGGGTGAGAGGGTCCACTGAACCGACGACAACGCACGGCCATTATTTTTCCTCGGCTCTTCAAATACAATCTGAATAATCGCGTTCCTTACTGCTACTTAAGGTTGCCCGTCATCCTCCCAAATGTTCATCTATGAGTAGATGATGTTCGGATTACTCACACTCTTGTAGCAAGAGAGATCGTTCAGACTCTCTTACGGAGCCATGCATCCTCCAGTCCAGACCTCTCATGATACCACTACTGAAACCAGTCCGCTGCTCAGCAATGGAAAAGATGTCCCAGACAGTGGAACGGTTGAGCGCGGTAATACTGAGTTTGCAAATGCTGCTGATGACGATGACGACGTGCCGATAGCAGAAGAATCCAGTACAGCCAAACTGCTTCTAGTGATGTCAAGCATCTGGCTGGGGTGTTTCCTCGCAGCTTTAGATTCCACCATTATTGCCACACTATCCGCCCCTATATCAGCATCCTTCAATTCTCTTTCTTTGCTTTCCTGGCTGGCATCCGCTTATCTAATAGCCAATGCGGCGCTTCAGCCCTTAGCGGACGTCTCACGGATATTCTATCGAGAAGAACAGGTCTCATCTTCTCCAATGTCTTTTTTGCCGCTGGTAATCTCATCTGTGGTCTTGCTCAAGAAGAATGGGTTATGATCCTGGGAAGAGTCGTTGCGGGCATGGGCGGTGGTGGCCTAACCGCCATCTCCACCTTCGTCGGTTCGGATCTTGTGCCCCTGCGCAAAAGAGGTGTCTGGCAAGGTTTTGGCAATATCTGCTATGGTGTAGGTGCCGGCCTCGGTGGAGTCTTCGGTGGCTGGATCAATGACACCTGGGGCTGGAGAATCGCATTCCTGGTACAAGTTCCCTTGACCGTAATCTCCGGCATCATGGTCTACTTCACCATCCACATCCCCGTTAAACAAACCGAGGAATCTGCTTGGAAACGTATCGATTTTCTTGGAGCCATTTCCCTAATAACAACTTTGGTGCTTCTCTTTCTCGGACTCAATTCCGGCGGTAACCTCGTTCCTTGGACGCATCCCCTTGTGCTTACGACCCTACCGCTTAGTGCAGTTTCTCTTGCTATATTCATCTATATTGAAAGCAGAATCGCTACCGAACCCGTTATCCCTGTGAAGCTCTTGCTCAACCGCACAGTCCTGTCAGCGTGTCTGACGAATTGGTTCACAACAATGTGCGTTTTCTCTATACTCTTCTACGGACCGATCTACTTTCAAGTCCAGGGTCTATCCACTACTCAAGCCGGCGCGCGCCTGATACCGCAATCTGTCGGGGTTGGCGTTGGCTCCGTCTTTTCGGGTCTTATCATGCGCTGGACAGGGCGCTACTATTTCTTAAGCGTAGGGACACAGATTCTCTTTGTCGGATCGGGGGTTATGATATCGACTTTCACACTCACGACCCCGGATTGGGAGCCCTTCCTTGCATTCTTCCTAGCAGGCATAGGATACAGTGGCATGCTGACCATCACCCTGCTCGCCCTTATTGCGGCTGTCGACCACAAAGACCACAGCGTTATCACATCCGCATCCTATGCTTTCCGCAGTACAGGTAGCGCCATCGGCATCACCATCGCCAGCACCGTCTTCCAAAATATACTCAAAGCAGAACTATGGTCGAAATTTGGAGACCGCAAAGACGCAAAGGAGGTGATTGAAAAGCTCAGAGATAGTCTCGATGAGATCCAGCACTTGCCGGACAGTTGGAAGGGAGAAGTCATGCAAGTGTATATGGATGCGTTAAGAGGGGTATTTTTGACGACCGTGGGGATTGCGGTGCTGGGTTTTGCCATTAGCTTGTTGATGCGAGAGCATACTTTGCATAGTAATTTGGCGAGAAAATAAGAGTGGCGGGGAAGATAGATAGCATGTCGTGAGTTGAATTTCCTCACTTAGAATGCCATTTAAGAGCGATTGATGACCAAACGATGGAGCCACCACATCAAGAGAGAGAATTCCTCTCATAGAGATTTAAGGCGCCCCAAGAACGTTTTCAAACCTTGTTGCATCCGCTTGTAATAGTTGTCCTCGATCGCCAGGTCCTCGCATCAGCGTGCTCTCCAAGGTTAGCTAGGTGCGCCTAGCCTTCGATCATACGCTGTTCCGGAAACTTCGCAGAAAGACAGGTAGAGAATTCACGTTGTAGACGACGACAACGAGAAAAACAGTGCTCATGGTTACACCTAGAGCCAAGGCCGTACGCGTGTCTTGCGGCGTCCGGGTATTTATCTATCCAGCATGTGAGGTACATCGACGAAGATTCCACAGCTCTAGAATCATGGATTAAGGTGTCTTTGGTGTTAACGATTGCGTGGTATGTGAGGCTTATGGTTATGGAAGATAGCCGAGAGATGATTACCTTAGGCTTTTCGGTCTTGATAGCGGAGAAGGCATCTATAAAGTGTGCTTTAGCTTAAGGTGCTTCTTTATCACTTCGGCTCGAAGGTCGCACCTAACTCATGGTGTTATGACCCAACTCATCTGATGATGGATAAAAATACAAGGAAAAGAGGAATACACGGTTCAACAAGAATATTTTTTATCAGCTCTCGATTTCCTCAAGTCCATGTCCACAAACACCTAACTACTACTTCAGGTCCGGGTCAGTCAGAGTGTTTTTCCAGCATATTCTCTCACATAAGCAATAGTCAATTGGAAAAGAGCAATGTCAAAAGGTGTTACTCATTAATCATTAATCAAGAACACGAGTAATCAAAAAGAAAAAAGAATGAACAGCCAAGACATTTATTCCAAAACCTCTATCCCAATTTCCAAAACTCCAACAAGCAAACCTGCCAACAAGCGAAACAAGCAAAAGCCAATCCAAAAAACCAGACAACCAAAAAGCCAAAAAACCAAGACCCGAACCCGAAAACCCACGACGACCACTCCACTCTTCCACCCCGCCACCCGGCTGCCTCCCCTTGATGAGCTCAACCGTGGTCTCAACCCAAAAGGGGAGTCCACAGGAGCCCAGACAAGAGGATGACAACCCCCCAACAACCACACCAAAAAGACACACCCGAAACACCAACACACCACAACACCAACACACCGAAGCACCACACCACCAGAACGCCCCCAAGCCAACCAGCCAAACCGGAAAAAAAACTCAGTCCTCGCGGAACCGAGCAAGCAACTCTGCCGCCGACTCGCGAGTCGGCAGCTTCGAGGAATCGGCTGGGGGGGCGGCAGCCGCGGAGGGAAGGGAAGCGAGGGCGCGAGGAGTCCAAGACGACGAATGGTCGTCGGAGGGGGGAGACGACGACGCCGAAGAGGACGAGGGGCCGCGGGAGGACGTCGACGACGCGGAGGAGGAGGAGGAGAGAGAGCGGAAGACGTATTTATACTGGCCGACAAACGGCCCGTTCGCCCGGATCCGGGCCATTGTTTCCCGGCCCTCGCGCTCCCAATCCTCCAGGGTCATTTCAAGACCCTCCATGGAGGGAGGAGGCGACACGCCAAACGAGGCGGCAGAGACGACGGCAGGCGTGGCGGCAGGGGGAGAGGCAGGGACAGCGACAGGGGGAGAGGCGGGCGCCGGAACAACGACGGAGCCAGAGGGGCGGGGGAGGCGAGAGCCAGCAGCCGAGACGGAGGCAGCGACAACGGCAGAGGCGGGGACAGAGGCGGAGCCAGAGCGGCGCGGGAGGCGAGAGCCAGCAACCAAGACGAAGAAGGCGACGGCAGAGGCAGGAGCCAGGGCGGGAGCGGCGACGGAGACGGGAGCCGGGGAAGAGGGCAGAGCCGGGGCAGGAGCGGACGGCAAGTCCCAAGTCACCTGTCCAAAATTTAGAACGATGTGACGATGTAAAGATATGATGACCAGGAAGACTGACATTTCTGGGGGCCCTTGGGGGCGCACCCGAAGCGCGCAAGGCACTCTTCAGTGGCTGAGCCACTGGGGCCCTTGCGGGCGCGGCAGGCTTGGGAGGAGCCGGCAGGGAGGAGGCAAACCGGAGTGGCTTGAGGGCCGGTTTGGGGGGAGCAGGGACGGCAGCGGCGGGGATGGTGGTGGTGTCTACCAAAGGTATGTTAGCATACTTGAAGACTTACCCATGTCGGCAGTGAGCTTGTTGGAAGCTCGGAGAGGTGATGACGGCTGGCGATGTGGCGACACGAATATTCGAATATATGGTGACCTAGATGGCTATATGGCTTTATGTTAGAATAAATGATGAGTATATATGGCTTGATTGGTATATGGCAGTGAAGAGTCTGAGAGAAAAGAGAAGTACACGGCCCGCACTGAACTCGAGTCGACGTGCGGTTCTAACAACAGGATTGCTGGACAGAAAGAGCGACCGACAAGCAACGAGCGGCAGCTAGAAGACACGATTGCCATACGGCTACAGTGAAACAATGGGGAAAGCATTGGTCGATGTGTGTGCTACTGCCACAGTCGACTTGCAAGAAAACTCAAAAAGCAAAAGCGACCGACGGCAGTAGCCACCGACGACGACGGCTATATGGCAAGATATTACAAATATACAACAGGGCAGCAGCGACCGACACACACACACACGATCCAGCGACCAACTCAACAGGAAATTCAACTTACTCGCTGGCTTCTGAAGCCACGGCCTCTCATAGGCCTGACGCGCGATCCGACGCGCGACCAAGTCCGAAGACTTCACCACAGCAACAACAACAGCAGCGGCAGCAGGCGCCATCTCGAGAGTTCCAATTGTGTAATTGGAAAGAAGAAGGTGGTAATGCCTTAGCAAAAGAAGAAATGGTTCCTAAGTTTCTGTTTGGAGAATTGGATATAGTTCTGTGCTATGAAAGCAAGAAAACTGTTAGACTTTGCAGTGGAAACGGCGAAGAGAGAAAGAGGGAGGGAAGGCGGGGGGGATTGGGGTTATTATACACGTTCGGTGGGCGAGTGGGCTGGCTGAGTGTTGCTGTGGTGATTTGGGTGAGTCAGAGGGTCGATTCTGTGGTTCGTGAGGTTGAGTGGCTAGCTTTTTTGGGGAGTTAGGGGGGTGGTTGAACCGTGATGTTGGGATCGCAGGGGTCTTGGAGGTTGGGAGTCTGTGAACAGGATGGCTATCTGTAGTTATGTAGACATAGCTAACTAACCTCAGTCTATCCGTCTATCCCTCTCTTCTTCTTCTACGTATATAGCATTCCAAGTAGACCTGTGCATGCATGGGGTGCCCAAAGCCCATACTAGCCCAAGCAGTATTCCCCCTCTTCCCCCTCACCCACTCCGGCAAGTCGTAGGACCTCGTATCAATTGTTCGTCGACCCATACGCCTCTCAAACACTCAATGGCAGGGACGTAGAGTACGCTGATAGAAATTGAAACCTAGGTTTCAGTGGTGTAGGCGCCGATCGTTGGAGTCCTGATGCTGGTCGAGATGGTGGCTTTCGGAGCGTGTATGGCAAGGACGGTTCCAGTTGTGGCTCTTTCGTTCTATGTAGTATCCGCCCGTGCACTGTTAGCAACGTCTATAGCCTTCTAATCGAATGTATCTGGTCCAATGTCACCTGCTTTGGTTATTTCCTCCCCAGAGCACAGGCCCCCTCCACTTGCGAGAACGGTACCCCCAACTCCCATCTCACAAATCTATACATACGCTTCGAAGCCACTCCTCGCAGAGATGTATGGTCTCGATTAGCCAAGTAAGGTTGGCGTGTGAAACCCTCGAGAGTAAGAGCCGTGTATCGCTCCTTCCAAGTCTTTATTGTAGGCTCACTCGGGAGACGTACCACAGGAAACTCCAAGGAATGCCAACTGAAGGGTCTTGAAGCCCTCCGTGAATCACTTGTCCAAATTCGTGCTCGTTGTTATAATAAATCAGCTATGCAGATGGGACCAGAGACTTGTCTCAAGGCGAGCAAAGTCTTCGTCTGGCTTTGTTCCAAAAAAGGGCTCGAAGACTTGGGCCGTGATGGCATCGAAACAGCGTTCTAGGGTTGAGAGAGATAGAAGGTTCATCGCGCATAGGTCAAGAGCTTGGCATATAGCAAAGACGTTGTGGGTGGAGAGCTGGGAGTAGGACGTCAAGAGCTGTGTGGGCATAACGGGCTGAGACCAGAGCGAGGGAATTGAGCCACGGCATGCTCGTTTCTGCAGTCTGGATGTGGCTCACAACTGAATCTACCAGGAAGCCCGGCTCAGACTGGAGTGCTGCGATGGCCGACATCTACGCCCTTCATAATAAAGGACTGGCTAGGCTCGTCGGCGGTGAGGTTAGGAGGTAGACCATTGTTGAGCCCAGGGTTGATGAGCTCGATACGTTGCGAGAAAAGCATGCAGCCAATAACCTGCACGGAAGCACGGGCCCTTTCAATCGCTGAGGTAGGCCATTGCCTGGAAGTTTCCTCCGTGGAGGACTCTGCCGCCAGCAGCGTCAATGCTAGGATTGTCGGTGGTTAGAGTGCACTCAATGACGACTTGTTTTTCTGCAAGCAAGAGATTCTCCAGCTGCGGGCCTAGTCATTGCGATGAAGTACGGATGTCGTATCAACCCTGGCGGAGCGAGCCATCATCAGCGCCGTCTTCGGACTTCAATAGCTGAGACCGTTACATGAAGCCGAAGATATTGCCAGCAGCTTGGATTTGGACTTCGTGAGAGCGAACGTCAGCCCAGAGAGAATCGAAGCTCTCGGCATTTCTGGCCAAAGCTTCTACACCCAGCACGTAAGGACTTGTGATAGTACTGCTAAATAGTGAGCATCATGCAAGTTCAAAGACGCAACGCCTGCCGATACTGCGGTATCATTGACTATGGCTAGGCTTCTTAAGGTCGCAGCTCTAGAGGTAAGATATTCACATCTTTCAATGCTACATCAGCCGAAACCAGCTGACAAGGTCCTACCTTCCTGGCCATCACCCATGCATTGACTCCGGGTTCCCTTGCAGAGTCCTCGCAAGATACGACAGCGGACCCAAATCTCTAGACGCAGAGATGATTCGACGACGAAGGTTCAGCAGTACAATATCCTTTTGCGGCAGGCCTCCAAGGCTCTTGATCGGCACAGTACGAACATCAGAATTTCCGCTGGAAACTCATTAGACTTCGATAAGCGTGACAGCTCGAACCCACGCCTCGGCCATTGCGGTACTCAAAATGAGATCTCGGTTTGGTAATGCATCCGATAGCAAAGCAACGGTCAGCAAAGAGTTGTTCTCAGATGGTCCTTTCTGTAACCTCTCTTTCATAGAGCTTGGAGCAGCGAGGATCTCACACTAGAGCGTGTGGATTAGTGTACGTTGCAATCGATAGATGTCATACGTTCGAGTATTCGCACCGCTTCCGAGAGCAGCATTCGCCCCTGCGATTAGTTGCCGTCAGAACAAAGTAAAGGGAAGAAACCAAATCCCATCTACCATCACCATAGATGCACTCTCCCATTTCAAAATGTGTTACAAAAAGATATGCGCTTGCTTTGTAGCATTAGAAAGTGTCCTCAGTTAAATGTCGGAGGATCGTTGCTAGAATCTCGCCAAGTCAGGGGAAAGCTTCCGCATGGCGGCAGAAATCGGTAGGAAAAAAGCAGACTTGCTTACCTGGCGACTTCAATCCCAGAGGCATGTTGTATTGAATTGTCGTTAATTACAACCATAGTAGCATGCAGTTCGCTATTTTTGGCGCGACGAACTGAATTCTGGCATTTGTCAGTACCATCAATTAGATAGATGCAATCCTCCCACGAAGATAGCACACGACGTTATAAAATCCACTTCCTGCTTCTATTGCCACTGCCGTGCACTCCTAACATACCTTTAGGTTGCTACAGAAGAAGTTCCGAGCGTTGGACGGAACAAAGATTTGTGGGGCACGAGATCTGATGTCTAAGGTCATCGTAAACCTAATTTTCTGGGCTGGCACAGCACGTAGGATCGAGGTTCATCACTCAGCCACTTCAAGACAAAGTGCATTGAATGACACACTAAGGCTACCTGCCAATGATATTCAGTAAGGTGAAGAATGTAAAAACGCTGCAAGGAATAGGGGTATCCGCAGAGTACGATAACGATAGACACAGCCCGGTTTCGACCTAAAAAGAACACCCAAACATAGAAAGACAGAGGACGAAAGGTAATGGAAGGCCGTGGACCCTGATAGCCTTCATAGTTCCTCTTCTTCTTCCTCTTCTCCTGCCGATATTTCCGGTTCCCACTTCAACTCATGTTTCGGCTCAGTCACTCGTGACATCAATTTCACGAGTCTGGATAAGAGCCAAATAAATGGTCAGCATTGATACATTTTAAATTGAACTTAAGGCAGCGTACCTCTCTGCATCCTCCATCATGTCCTCATTGACATCTTCCAATTGCCTAATCTGCTCTTGCATTCCTGCCATCTGATAGCCATGAAATGTTAGTATATATAGCCAAGAATGTACGCACAGTAAACACACAAGTGCCTATCTATAAGTTATGGGGAATCAAGAAGTAGAAGTAAATAGGCACCCCACCCTTCCCACGATAGAAGAACCCAGCTCCTCACCTACCATCGCGGCTTTATTGTCCCCCGAATTACCATTGTCTGGGACGTGCCACAGGCTCGATCGTAGAATGGCGTCAGGAGCAGGACTACCAGAATACTCACTACCACCAGGTCTCTTAGTTCGCATCTCAACCAACTCAGCTGTCGTGACTTTTAACGCAGATTCCAGTTCTCGAACCCGCGTTGCATGCTTCTCAGCTCCAATTTCTGCTTGAAGTAGCCGTTTCTTTAAAATCGCATTGTGTTCACGCTCTGCATCAGCAGTCGCTTGTAGAGTTTCGAGCATCTGACTAATGGCAGCAGTTTCTGTTGCGCTGGCCTCCACCACTGACGCTTTCGCGCTCTCTGTTTCAGCTCGGTAGGCTTCGAGGTCCCCAAGTGCCTTTCGAAGGTCGGTCTGAAGATGTTCTTTTGAAGTGCGCGCTGCGTTGAGCTGTTGGCCAAGTTCTTCGACTTGGACATCTAGGTCTCGTTGCCGCTTCTCCATCTCCTCCTTGACTGCAGTCATACCAGCTTTCAGTTTCTCTAGCTCATTGCTTAGCCGGTCCCGGATCTCGGCCTCGTGTTTCCTCTCCTCCTCACGCTTGTCAATTCCGAGACTCGAAGTCTCTTGAAATTTGGAAATTTCGGCTGCATGCTGTTCAGTCAGCTCGGACATCTTTTCGTGCAGCCGTTCGGCCTCAGCAACTTTTAGTGAGACATCACTCGCCTCCTCAACTGCTGCTGTCAACTTGTCGATAGCTTCCTTGTCCTGAGCTGCCTTGGCTTGAGCGTCTGTCAGTAGTCGCCTGAGTTCTTCCAACTCCTCCACGGCTTCCCTGGCCTTCTCAGAAACCTCCTCGCTTAGTAATGCCCGAACTTCATGTAATTGCTGCTCCGTATCTGCTAGAACCTCGCTCTGCTTCTCGAACTGTGTTTTAAGATCTGCCAAGGCGGCCTCGTGCGTTTCTTGGGTAGCTAGCCAATCTTTGAGTTCTTTTCGCAGTGAAGTCAGTTCCTTCTCATGTTGCTTATGCAAGTCGTCGGATTCTCCTATCTGCTGTTCATACTTTGTTAGTTTCTCAGCGTGAGCCTTTTCAAGGCTCTCAAGTGCCTTCGCCTGCTTATTTAGAGCATCTGCGTGTTCCGCTTCCAGAGCACTGACGGCACAAAGGTGCTCTTTCTCAGCTTTCTCATGTTTGACCAGTAAATCGTCATGTGTCTTTTGCAACGTCCGGGTCGCTTCTCGGTTTTTCTTCTCAAGTCCTTTGATCTCTTTACTGTGACTGACTCTAACCTTTTTTGACTCTTGCACATGAGCTTCCGAAGCAGTACTGTGCTCTTCGATCTTATCTTCGAGTAATCTCGAAGTCGCATCCAGCTCGTCCTTCAATCTTTGAACGGCGGTTACATGCTGCTCATCGATATCACTGCTCGCTTTTTCAAGAGTCTCCAGGGTCTTTTTTATGCTAATTGCTTCGTGAGAGGTAGCCTCTAGAGCCTCCTCTGCCGACAGTTTCTCAGCTTTGGCTTGATCCCTTTCAGATTCAAGGCTACGATTCTTAGTCTTGACTGATTCCAAAGCTTCGTCCGCCTTTCTTTGTGCAAGCTGCATCTCTTCCACTGCCTTGTAGGACTTCTCTAGCTCATCCTGGTAGTCCTTAGTCTCCCTTGTCTTAGCCGACCTCGTCGCTTCTATCGAACTTTCTAGGTCAGCCTTTAACGATGCCATTCCGAACAACTGTTTTTCAAGCTTATCCAGAGCAATCTGATGCTCCTTTTTAAGGGTCTCCTTGTCCCGCTGGTGCAGCAGAGCTTTCTCCTCAGCTTTTTCGTGAGTCGCGTCTCTGAGGGTTGATAAGGCAGTCTCGTGTTCCCGACGCACTTTTGACATACTATGTTCGTGCTCAGGAATCAGACTGCTCTTAACCTCTTCAATCTCACGCTCTTTAACCTCATGGAGCTGCTGGAGTTTATTTTGAAGATCTTCGATCGCTTGACTCTGATGCATGATCTCTCGATCCTTAGATTGAAGCACTTCGCCATGGCTTGACGAAGCCGAAATGGTAACGGTCTCAAGTTCCCGCATCTTACTCCGAAGCGAATCAACTTCTGCCTCTAAGAGGGATTCTTTTACCGACGCAGAAGCTTCCCATTCGTCTAGCTCGTGGTTATGGGTATTTCGTAGGTCCTGGATCTCATTTTCAAGGTTTAGTATTTCCTTATCCTTGATATTGAGCGCTTCGTCGAGCTCCTTCACAGCATTTTCCTGCTGCTTCCGAACGTCTTGCGCGAGGCGATTAGCCCTCCGCTGCTCCTCATTTAGCAGATGCTTGAGGCTCGAGACTTCGACTTCCATCTGCTCTAATCTGGAGGCTGCATCGACGCCTTTTCGTTTCTCCTCCTCGAGTCTGTCTTCAAGTAGTTTGGTGTTTCGCGCATGTTCTTGTCTCTGCGACGTCAGTGCCTCGACCACCTTTTGTGAGCCCTCGGCTTCCACAATCCGTCTTGCTTCCTGAACATCCTTAGAGGACGATTCAATTTGCTTTTCGCATCGACTTTCAGCTTCGTTCAACTCGGCACGCAAGGCCGCGAGTTGTTCTCTATGAGAAGTAGTGAGCTCATCGATTTTGGAAGACTGTTCCGCAGACATTCTCTCTGTCACTTCTTCGAAGTCTTTCGAGACGTTGTCTGCAGCCTCAGTATACTGAAGCATCTGACCCTTCAGGGCTGTCAACTCTGCCTCTAAGCTCTTTGCCTATAATGTTACGATTAGAGAGAATCTAATAACGATGGTATTTGAGCACAAATGGCATACCTTTTGGGCACTCTCCGAGGGATCTGATCCAGGCTCACCGTGACCGACAACGTACCGAACCTCGCGACTGTCGTTGACTTTTTTGTCTGCATTGTCATCGGTATGGCCTTCGGTCTCAGCGAGTCCTTCTTTGCCCTCCCTACGTCTTGCTTCTACTAGCTTAGCCCTCAGCGACGCTAGGGTATCATCCGCTGTCTTGCCATACTCCTCTTTCACCTCATCATCCTCGACTCCGTCGTCCACCATAGCTGCGGTTAACATCTTGTGTACCAATTCCATTTCTCGTAGTCTCTGTTCGATTGTGACCGACATTGTAGATTTCCGTGCAACTAATCCTGGTCTTACTTGTTTGGCGGCTGTTGAGGCTGGTAGCGATATTTGGTCTGACATGAGTTTACTAGACGGCAATGAAGCTGGCGAAGCAGATACGGTGCTTAACCTCTTCTTGGCACAACCTGACCCAGCACCGTTTCTTGCGGGCGACATAGCAGGGCGGGTACTTCGGGGCGTACCAAGTGTACTCGTTGGCCGCGAGTCATTTGTAGTGGTCCTTAACGCTGGCCTATTGGGGATCCCGACACCTGCCTTACCGGATGCAGGCTTGCCATCTGCATTTGTAGCCGACGCCAATGTGGACTTCCGACTTGCTGATGACGCAGCTGACGATAGGACAGGACGAGCTGGAGACCTTGTACCTGCTGTGCCGGGTATAGATATTCGTTTTACTGCTGAATTAGCAGAAGACTTGGAATTCTCTTCCGAAGCACTGGCATAACTTTTCTTGCTGCCATCGACCGTATCTGTCGAGGATTTGGGCTTGTGGCCTACTCTCGGAGCGCTGGCTGCTGTAACGTTCGTAGCAGGACGTCTGGTTCCTGATGTAGCCGTGGGCCGTGCAGGTGGCTTGCTGAGCCCATTGACAGGGTCATTCTGAGAATTCGACGATGCATTTGCCTTCTCAGCAGCAATTGGTGTAGACGTAGATGTTCTTTTTGCAGCGGTCAAGGGCCGTTTTGGTGGAATTCCGTTCCGTGGCGGGGACTTCTGCGCGGCCTGGATCGGATTCTCTTTTATTTGAGGAGTCTCAGCTCTCTTCAAATTCCCATCCACTTTGTGCTCTTCGTGGCGTGTCTCTTTAGATGAAGGTATAGACTCCATTGGAGGCGGTTCATCTTCGGATGCCATGGAATCACCTGACCGATACGTAAATGTGTTGTGGAGTTGCGAGCCGCCGGTAGCACGGTGTTCAAGGTGTACGGTTAAAGTGGCTTTGATACTTCTTTACTGGAGGTAACAATGAGGTCAGCTCGAGGCAAACAACTTGATCGGAAAAAGTGGAAGCTTGCTTCCGCAGTCACAGCCAAAGGAGTGCATGTTGCGATATGTTGAAGCCAAGATCTTGATTAATATCCACAATTTCCACCAAGGAAGGCACGGGCAGGGTACCAGCGCACATGTGCGCTAAGCAGGCAGTTCTTAGGGAAATTATCAAGAAGTAACGAGCAATGTCAACGATAAGATTTGTACAGTGTATTCGAGCAATTCGAAGTTGGAACCTCACTGCCATCTGACGCGAACCTTAACACCCGACGTGTCGATCGCTCAGCAGGGGTTAGAAGTTGTAGCCCGAGGGTCGGTGAAATCCCCACCAAACTAACCAAACACCAACAATGGAAGTTTACTATCAATTAATCGACATATTCTATAATTTCGCGGTCTAAAACCGAGTAGAGTACCCATTTCGCTCCCAGCACTGCTGCACCCTATCGTGCCAATTTGCTTTGCCTTTTTGGACCCCCCTGGCTTCTGGTTTCCCTTTGGGACTACCCAAAATACACTCATTGACCTCCTGCAAAGTGATCTTCTTCCACTCCTGTTTTATGACCTTTCGTAGCTGCTTCGAAGTCGTGCATTTGTGACGTTTGACTCGTGATTTCAGTATACGCCAAACGTTTTCTATAGGGTTTAAATCAGGTGAGTTGAGGGTCAATTTTCAATGAATTTCAGCTTCATCTGAACCTTCCTGAATCGAGCGATATTCTCGTCTGATCGCGTATCGTGTGAGTCGTCATTATTCTTCTGAAACAGAAACTGACCTTCAACTGCTTGCTTCATCTCTTTCTTTCTACGGTAATTCTACCTTCTACAATAGATAGAATCTCGTTTGCGTATCGTTTCTGAGTCATAGACTCACTCATTTTGTACTTCTTCTTCCTGATCTTTTCGTTCTTCTGCTCGTGATTCTTTTCTTCTGTATGCGCGTAGAACATCAGCTCACTCTTATAATCAATTTCTATCATAGCTCATACACTGAATTGAGTTTCTGCAGTACATCGACGTTTCTGTACGCAATTCGAAGTTTCGGACAGTCTCTTTCTTCACGATTTCGTATAACTCACTCAATATGTTGAGAATTTTGATGAAAATGAACCTCGTCGAACTAGTGTATCTGAGATTGATATTTTCTGTCGATAGTACTGTAAAAGTAGAAGAAACATATCGATTTTCACTGTCACTTCTTTCACTTCTTTCATTCTTCACACGTATCCTTGCGTGTATTCGTCTGCTTTTGATTGATTCATGACTTCTAACAACATCTACACTTGTAATATTCAGTCTGATCAAAATGATTTTTGATCGTTGATTCGTTGTAGAACAGCAGTTCAACTGAAATTCCGTGACACAGTTCTGCCAGGATCAAATACGTCTGTCATAGTGTTCTTTCATATGCTTAACCATCTTCTTGACTGTATCTTGATTCAGCTTAATAGGACGGCCAGAACGTTCTGCACCAGGCCGTCGAACAGGAGCTTTAAGCCATGTCAATTGTGTTCGTTGTGGAATTCCTGTTTCTTTTCTGACATCTAACATCTAGTCCAGAAAAGCCTTATTTTCGAAGCTGTTTGACGCGTGCACGTGTAGGTGTGGTCCATTCTGAAGCAGTTGAGGGTCTGTTGTCTTCTAAATCAGGTGTTCGGGGTCGTTTCATATTGTTGTTGCTGAAATGTGGTTGATTTCTCGATTATCATAACATGATTCGGTTAAATAAAACTCCCCTCATACAAGACGGAGTAGGGAAGGTCTTTTGATATTCTAGTTATGATACATGTGTGTAAGCTACTCTCGGTGTTGGAAAGGCCTACATCTGGATTGGGCTACAGAAAGATAGCTAAGTCAGTACGGAGGTACATCTCTTGATTCATCCTTTCTATTGAATACTCAATATCCAACTGCGAGAGCCTTCGGAAGCCAACATAGCGGGCTTGTAGTACAAAGCTCTTTCTCTAATGTGGTCTGGAAGTTTGTTCTGCAAAGATGGCGCGTTCAGCATTTGTAAATATCGTTCCTCAGCTAGAACTTGAATCAGTGAGTATCCGTCAGGTGTGGTTGAGGTACAAACCTGGCAAACATCTCAATGTCTTGCACTGAAGTCGTCGTAAGAGTTCCAGATCTTGCTCTTGGGTCCAGTCGTTGGATGTAAAAGACTGACGAAAGTGTGGTGTACCCAATATGGAATTATCTTTACTAAGCTGGTTATTTCTACCGCGACCAGCTGACGTCGCCTCATTTTGATCAAGTTGCTCCTCAATCTCTCTCCAGATTCCCACCCTCAATCTTTCGTTCTCTTCGTCTCGCCGCCGGTTCTCCTCGTCATATTCCCTGCGACGTTTCGAGTTAGCTTTTCTCTGCTTCTTCAACTCAACTTGACGCTTTCGTTCTTCAAACACTGTTTGGAAAGCTCTTTTGACGTCTCGGAGATACGGGAATATTTTGTGGCTTGTAGGTTTTATGATTGGCCTCCTAGTCAAAGGCTTGGTCTTCCACTCCCGAGCTTTGTGGCATATTTTCAAGATGTCGCCTTGAAGCGCGATAACCTCCTGAATTGCATCGGTGTCGTAAGACTTTGAGTACTCCTTAGTTCGACATTGAAGAGCCACTTCAAGTAATCTGACCAGATGCGGTATAGCATGAGCGTATATGTCTTGAATGACCTCTGCCTTTTTGTTACCAGCTTTTCTTTCGGAAACTCGCTTGATTTCCTTCCTAATTTTACCAAGGCCCTCGATCAGCTGTTGATGAAGTCTATCTCTACCATCGTGATCATTTTCTTGATACTGCGATAAGTTCTTGTACATGCCCTTTACTTCCTTCACTAGTGCGACCATGTTTCTAATCCTTCTTGTCTCCAATTTTGGCTTTTTCTTTACCGGTATGCCTTTAATCTTGGACATACCAACCTTTCTGGCTCCATCAAGGACGGTCGCCCAGCTATCGTCCTCGCCAAACAACTCTATCTCAAAGCCTACAAGATCTTCCCCAGGTTCCAATCTGGATGCGTCTACGACATCGTTCTCCTGGTGGTCCTGCTTAAATTCGTCCGAGCAAGGTTGATCATTACCGTCACTACCGTCATGACCGTGATAATCTTGGTCGACATCGGAACGTCCATCAGGGTGTGCATAACTCTCCGATTTTCTTGCATCGTTGTGAGCACCGCCCACGTTCTCCTCGGCCGAATTATCGTCTTCCTTTTCACCGTTAGACGAGCGAGAAAGCGTTCTACTCCCACGATCGTATAATTTCGATGATTCAGTACGCTGCAATTTGTCATTCGTTGCGTGGCTCCGAAGAATACGAGTACTAGATGCAGGTTCCGGCTTCGTTCCACCATTCGTCTGGACTTGCTTACGAGCGTTCGGAGCAGGCTGTGGCTTGCCCTCCGATATAGCCAAACGGGGTTGGACAGTATCTTCATCCTCCTCTTCAACCATATTAGATATGTTCGTGCCTATACTACAGGTTTTTGTGTGACAGGAACTCATGGTCCTTGTAACCTTTGCTTGATCTGGTACCGACTGACTATTGTTGGAGACGGTGTCTTCCTGTTTGTGTTGCTTTTTGAGGTCTTGGAGTTTGCCTTTTCGTCGGTCAGGGCGTTGCTTCATCGATTGATCTGCGCCAGTCATGCTCGATGGAGCCCCAGGTCCTGCGCATTCCTCTGCGACTGGGAAGTCAAGTACCGTATAAAGGTCTCCTTTGGAACCACGGCTAATACGGTCGGGTTTGCGAGGTTTTGTAACTCTCGCCAATTTGCCGGCAGGCGTTGTACGGCTTTTTCTAGCGGTTGTACTAGCCTTCAGAATATGATCGGCTCCTTCGATTCGTTTTTGTGGAGGATCTCGAAGAGCTCTCACTTCTTTACGTTTCTGCTTCTCTCCCAGTGAGATGTCATTCAGAAGTTCCACAGTATTTTCTGCCCGGGCGCACGCCTGGCCATCAACATCTTCCACAACGTGTGAGCCATCGACTAATTCTGCACTCCGTTCGAGTGGAGTGCCCGCCAGATTGTTTCGCGACGATGCTATTTCAATATCTTGTGCTAATTGCTGAGCTAGTAATTGTGAGTCTGTCGAGGATGGATCATCTGCTATGGTACGTCAGTTTCTTGATGTTGTTATGTATCACCAATAAGCCACGTCTTACGTTCATCCTCCAACGCTTCTGTGGCTTCGCGGGCGATTGGTCGTTCCATCTCAGGCTGTAGGTACTTAGGTCCTTGAGCTTGAGTCGCGTCTGCCAAGATGGTTGGCGCGTCATGAAGGCGCAACATGGAAATAAAGTACCTTTGACGCTAACGGTACGTTAAAGTACACAGTACGGAGTACGGAGTACTGTACATCAGCTTAAGGGTTCCTTCCGTGCCTCCATTGTCATTTGTCCTCCATCCTACGACCGCAGAACTTCAGAATTACCAATCATGAAAGGCAGTCTCCACTCCAAGTTCTGTGACGCCTGAATGAGTTTAACACTTCATTATGACTGGGCACCATTGTCATGAGCAGCAGAGAGCAAACATTCCGCTATGACACCTCTGCTGCGTGAGAAGAGCATTGGTATTGAATGTAAGAATCTATGGGCAGGTTGTACGTTGCTTCTCCGAGTCGAGACGACAGTGTACGAAACGACTACCTCAATTCCAATCTATAGAACGAATTGCGGTCAAAATATGCCCTCGGCGATCGTGCGCGGTCCCGAGTCTCGAATCTGATTGCAGGAAGTACATCGGTCTGCATAATACTCGTACCTAGCGCCTCACTTTTAGCTGTTCCTTCTAAAATGGGATTAGATGAATGGTTCGTGTGAGAAGTGGAACGTGACAAGAGAGGCATTGGTTGATTTTACGGCCATATCTTGGTCTCACACCATATCGAATTCTTTCAAACGGTGGACTAGGCTCGCAGAATCCCTAGCAAACCCTTTTAGGACAAAGTGCTGGAAAGGTATCAGTTCAAGGTTTGTGCAGTACAACCCTTTTGCAACTGATCTTAGCTATTTGCTCCCCATCTAGGTTCAATCTTACAGTTGATGTGGAGTCCTCGCAGTCCATTTCTGTCCCCTTCTCACCATAAGAGCGTTGACTTAGAAGTTTGCGCTCTCGGGTTCTCACGCTGTCTTCAACCACCCTGTGCGACCCGAAATTCTGATAGTGTACTTTAGTAGTCTGGCTGTAGGCCTCGCGCCGTATTTTGGCTAATATGAGCTACGTTATACCCTTCTGTACGGAATACAGTGACCGTTTCACAATTCTGCTTCAGTAGATCCCAGCTGCCTAAACCCCACTAGAAATGATCCCCGCAGTCGCGGCGAGACCCTTTGCACTTAAACAAACTTACAGCAAAGCACCACAAGACATGTCGGCCAACGTCACTCGGCCAGCCAGCACAGCAACGGGCACGAAACGAAAGCTGTCACTTGGACAGACAGATGCCTCAAAGAAACAGACAACAGCAAGTCTAAGCGGGGACGAGGATGCGTGCAAGAGTGGTCACAGCAGTGATGTTGATATGAAACAAGCGAACGACACAAGCGAGTCAGATGAGGGAGACGATGATCTGGATTCTGACGAAGACTGCTTCGGGCATCCAGATGGAACCGATGACGAGGATGAATATGAGGATGACGAGGGAGACTACGATGAGTTTGAAGAATTTCAATGGCTCAAGTCCCTCAATATCTCCATAAAAGCAAATGATGCGGCAGACTCACCACAAGTTGGCTACTGCACAGCTAAAATCATTGATCGCGAGCAGATTCGGGCCAGTTTCCATCGTGATATGGAGGAACCTAGCAATGATACAGCAACTATGGGCTTTAGTGTCTTCGACCGCTGGGGCTGTCTCAAGTCGGAATTCCTTAACCACCCTGTGAAGAAAGGGTCAGGTGTATGAGGTCCAGAGCTTAACGACGGTCGGATCCTCTTGATCGAGACGCTGTCGATCCAAGACGAGTATCAACGAAAGGGCTACGGCACAAAATTGTTTCATCAGATCTGGGACAAAGCTCAGAGTCTTTCCAGTCAAGAGGAAAACAAACGCAGGGCTGATCGGAAGAAGAGTTTCGAGAGGGGCTGGGAGGATACCCAGACTGCAGGCGAGCAACCTAAAAAGATCGATGATGAGTACCTCGACAGCATGGATAAGATCTTTAGACTGGGGCAGAAAACGCCCAGTGGCTGTGATTTCGCCGTCATTTGGGCGACTGTCCTTAACACTAGGGCTGTGGAAGCTGAGTCGGAAAAGCTCACGCCTACACAAAAACAGCTGTTCTATCAAAAGAAACAGAGCATTCAGGAAGACTTTTGGAGAGCCATGGGATTCCGACGCATTGGCTCAAGCTCGTACTTCTGCTTAGCAAAAGATCCAAAGCATGCCTCGCACCTTTTGACTCCACAAGATGATTACAAGCGCCCTGCAGCTTTGAGAGTCTCTGCCCGGACGGATGGCCAGGATTTTCCACTCATGGATCCCATTCCAGACCCCCATGCCTTTGAACAGAAGAATTGGAGTGACTCTGAAACCAAGAAGCTTATGGAAGCCCGCCTCGTGTCATATCCTCCCACCGATCCTATGTGGGTATCTACTGATACGCACAACAACAACATACTCCACATATTGGCTCGCGGGCATAAAGCAGAGTAGCTTACTTGGATCCTGGCTATGCCTTTCGCGGATGCACTACGTTGGGCGAGAAATCTCGAGGGGGAGACCCCCTTAGAGGCATTGGAAAGTGAGCTGGAATCGAATAGAACATGGAAACAAGTCAATGCAGCCCAGGTCGTAATGTCTGATATATTCCCTGGCTTTACGCCTAGCCAAGTCGAATGTCTCAGGCTACTCAAGAATTTGAAGTATCCCTCTTCCGATGAGATGATGCGACTTGCCTTCGGATGCACTTGCAATCAATGCTTAGGTGGATTTCTCAGCCCCCGAAACGTATTTGCCATCCTTTGTCAGGCTGAGATTAACCATGATATGCTCAACGACGACCTTGACGTTGGCGACATGTCTGGGGCCGACTGGTGCGAATGGAGTGAGCACATGTTTGAGCACCTTGCCCCGAGCGTCAGGAATAATCTGCAGACCAACAAGTCACTACGTCAAGGCTTTACGAATATCTTCGGGTACATCGCCGAGACGCTGCGAGCTAACAGACTGCCAAAGACCGACGCTGTGCTCGAGTACGCTGCAGGCGAATGGCCACCGCACGTCAAAAACTTCTTGCAGCGAGGCGGCACCGTACACGCAGTTGTGCAAGCATGCTTCGACTGTACCATCAACAATGATATTTATTTAGGGTCCGGCGAACATGAGGCTTGTTTCCAAAAGGACATTGATGCCTTACCAATCTGCAGGAATGATCGAGAATTCGTATTTGCTCGTCGTCAATGTCGCAGGCTTGAGGGGCTGCCGGATGAGATAGATCCTAGGGTAGGAATGGGAGGGATATGGTAAGAGTCGGTTTTCTCGCGGCACGTTCGCGATGAGATATTTATTTTTCTTGCCTGAGTCAATGCTGAGTCCGAAAGTGCTTCGGCTCCAACGGTTGACTGATCCCGCGGTTTGCATGACAAACTCCAACTGCGCTTGTAGGAAGCGATAAGCTATTGCTATACTAGGATGCTATCTACCTCACAGATTTTGCTCTCAATTGTCAACTCTTTGCGTTAGTGCCCAGTGACACAGCTTGATTGTTACTCTGACAGAGACTTTTCAAATATATGTAATGAAGCTTAAGATTCGAATGCTCGAAGCTTCCTCAACTGCTCGGTTGCCAGATTGCGTTCTTTAATCGTTTCTACTCGAAGTCGGCGTGATATCGTCCTGTCCGCATATCCAGCCAGTTTCACTATTCCACATTGATCATACAAACGACGCCGAGAATTGTGTGCCTGATCTCCGAACGCACCGTGTCGAACCTCCCTCGCATCACTTTCCATTTAAAGACTTCTCTGACACCTGCGCCAAAATCCATGTCTACAAAACTAGTCTTTAATATTTTGTCAAGATTTGTAGCTTACCGTAGTACCGAATCTATAAGTCTGGGAATATACATCGACAAACAGACCTGAACTTTTACAACTATCCTCTATAACCGCCAAAAACACTCTGGGCAGCCAACACAAGCCTCGGTCAACATTCTGGACAAATTTCAGCCTACCCATTCAACTCGCCTGCCAAACCACATCGACTAGCATTCATCGTTCTAGTTTCCGGTAAGTTGAAAATCAGATCCGGTAACCAATGCCGTTTCTTATGCGTTACTCAACCTCTGACGGCTTCAACCTTGATACGTGTCTGCATTTGAACCCAAGCCTTTTGTAACATATCGGATCTGACTGTTGTCCTTGACTCGAAATTGGCATCTAGGCTTTCAAGGTGGGATCAGCTTACCTTCTGGTGAGGCTACGAAGTGGAGCCACACACTGCTTGGTGGGGATTCGTTCACCCTTACATAGTTGTCTCAGCTAACCGGCATTGAGTCTTCACTGCTTCAAGCTCGGTGCTTGCTCTCTCCATTCGTCCGATAGAATAATACACAGCACCAGTATTTCCAAGCACACGCGAAGATTTTACATTCATATAGCACACCATGTCCCCCAGTATGAAATATGCTAAACACGAAGAAGAGCGTGAGATGATCCCTTACTGCAAAGCCACTGGCGTTGGCCTGCTCCCATGGTCTCCTCTCGGTGCCGGGGTGCTAACCCGAACCTGTACTGATCTCACCGACAAGCGCGAGTAATCCGACGTCTTCCTGAAATCCCTTTCTCGCGGCCGCGAGGAAGAGGCGGATAAGGAAATCGTCAGACGCGTCGAAGATTTGGCCAAAAAGAAGAGTATTTCAATGGCCCAAATCGCCATGGCATGGGTGTTCAGTAAAGGTGATATGATGCCAATCTGTGGATTGGAGCCAGAGAAAAGAATTGATCAGGACGTCGAGGCCGTGGGGGTAACCCCTGAACGAGGAGGAGATGAAACATCTTGAGGAACCATACGTGTCTAAGCAGGTTTCTAGGTATTAGGAGTTTGAAAGAATTGCGTTACGGGAGCAAGAGCTTCAACTGTTTCCTCAATAAGTAGGTCATCATGAAGTTGCAAACCTTGAGAACCGGGCATCTTGTCAGGGCCGTTTGCGAGGAACATGTTAGTCTATCCTGCGCATAGTCTACTAGGAATCACCTTACTCAGGAGCAACACGCTCCTGGGGCATATCTTCTACCAAACGAGGGACCAAGAACTATACTTCTCTTCGCGGTTGCTTCAGTCTAGAAGAGAAAATAAAAATGCGTTTGACCTGGAAAACGTTCGTCACTATATGCCTGTCTGCTCTGAAGCCACTTTTGGTGCTTGGAATTGACGCATTCGGGTTAGGCCGCCTCATGGTATTCAACCCTATAATGGCCCAAACCTTTGGCTGGTTACAGAACCTATGGTGGTCAGAAGGAGGTAGCAGATCTAGAGCTGGTGAGCCAAAATCGGAGGGTTGTGCAATAAGGATCTACAATTTTAACTTAACGATTCAGCAATTGAACGTCCGATGCACTCTCTCGATCGATCTGCTTTGAAAACTCAAGATCTGTATACGCTTTTTACGCATACAAAACCCCTCTGATCTCACCTTATTACTTTATCTGCTGTCGTTGAACATTACGAAATTCAGCTTCGCTCAGCAACATTTAGCCTCGCACTGTGAATTTCAGTCATCGCAATTATGCATGATAAACACGTACTACTGTATGTAGCTCAACGATATGCTTGCTTCAAAGCATATATAAATCAGAGCAAAGATATTGATGAAAAGATCAGTAATGAGCATTATACAACGTTAAAAACTGCTTTACAGCATGTACTCGTATTGACTCCGGCACCGCGCTAGTTATAAAACAAGGCGCTAACTCCGCTCACAAACTGCTAGTGCTTATCAGGCTTTCATCATACAGTACCCCGCACTAAGTCTTCGCGTAAATCGCGAAAACATGTTAAATCGCGTACCTTCAAAACAACTCATCTTCTTCAACTGCATCCACAATGCTCAGAAGGGCTCCGTTAACTTCAATTTCTGGTAACAAGACTTCTAGAAAGGAGCTTTCTTTGCTCGCCAAAGGTGAAATATCAGGACAAGCTAAATTAGGCCTTACACTCACCCAAATAGCACGAAGTTTGGATGTTCCCCCAAGCACCGTTCGGAGCGTTTTGGGAAGGCTTCAAACAACACCCTTCGGAGTTAATAAATCCAGATCAGGAAGGCCCTTATCAATTACTCCTCGAGCAGCTAGGGTACTGTTACGTCAGTTACGATCGGAGCCTAAAATCACCTGGAGACAGCTGAAAACGAACATCGGGATCGATTTGGACGCGAGAACTCTCAACGCAACACTACGAGCCCACGGAATTTCTCACTGGCTAGCTCTTCGGCGACCGAAATTAACACCTGAAGTTGCTCTGCTTCGGTTAAAATGGGCTAAA